>Ga0308169_10001070_pt1 | contig 34225 bp, 41 predicted proteins | sample PhyBR1_2_FD_202139 | JGI IMG/M metagenome (GOLD analysis project Ga0308169, IMG submission 202139) | Phyllosphere microbial communities from UC Gill Tract Community Farm, Albany, California, United States - DLSLSB.R1 | ecosystem: Host-associated > Plants > Phyllosphere > Unclassified | place...
GAGATCAACGGCTTCAAGGGCCTCGTCCTGGCGATCATCGTGTGCATCCTGGCGACTAGCGCGGGAGCCATCATGCGAGTTTTCATCTAACGATCAACCTGCCGGGGAGGCACCATGAGCACCGACAACAACACCAGGACCGACTCACCGTTCAACATCTGGTGGGTGGTGTCGGGTATCGGCATCGTGCTGGTCGTCGTCGCGCTGATCCTCGTCCTGATCTTCGGGCGAGGTGAAGCGTCCGACGACGATGCTGCCCCGGTTGACACGGCGACGTCGGAGCCTGCTCCGATAGAGACCAGCGACGACGCGGCGGCGAGCGATTCAGCTTGCGGCCTCGAGGCCAGCTCCGAGATCCCGACGGCAGCGCCGGCATCGGAATGGAACGCCGACGGACTCTTCGTCGTTCCTTTCTCGGATGCCATCGGTCCGGAGCCCCTTCCGGACTCGGCCTGGTCGTGCTTCGCTCACTCACCGAGCGGCGCACTCTTCGCGTCCGCGCACTACGTCGCTGGCCTCACCAACTCGGATTACGAAGCGTTCATGCGCGCTGCCTCAGTCGACAATGCGTCGCTCGCGACCTACCTCGCAACAACGAGCCCTGGCTCGCACAAGCAGGAGGCTGGCCGCGTCGCACAGATTGGCGGTTTCCGTTTTGACTCTGTCGACGACAACGAGGTCATTACGAGCATCGCCCTGCAGGACGGCGAGCTCACGGCTGCCTTCCGCATCGGCATGGTCTGGGACGACGAGGCGGGGACGTGGAAGGCAGACGTTTCGCGCAGCACGTTGACTGCGGAGCAAGCCGATATCGCCACGTACACCCCTTGGGGAGCAGTAAATGGCTAGCGCTCCTGGCCAGGAGGACTGCGGACTCGTAGACATCGGCTGCAATGTCTCGAATTTCGCTCAGGGCCAGATCTACGACTTCGTGAAGTCGATCGCTGAGGGGTCGATCTCGGTCCTCAAGGCGTTGACGACGTTCTGGTTGCAGCTGCCATCGCCGACGGTGGACTCGACGGCCGTGACGACGATTCAGGAGAACCTCTCCTGGTACACGTTCGCTTTCGCGCTGATCGGGATCTTCATCGCGCTCGGCCGGATGGTGTTCACCCAGCAGTTCAGCACGGGCATGACGGCCGTGAAGATGATCATCAACCTGATCATCGTGACGGCCGTTTACGCGACGGCCTTCACGGCTCTCATCACGGCGAGCGACGCGTTCGCGCCGTGGATCGTCGAGAAGGCCACAGGCCAGGGCCTCGACCTCGCGGGCATGCTCAACGTCGAGCTGATCATGACGGCGGGGATCGGCCCGGGGCTGCTCATGGGCATCCTCGCGTTCCTCGGCAGCCTGGCCAACGTGATCTTCATGCTCCTGCGAGCTGTGATGATCGCCATTCTCTTCGCGTTCCTGCCGACCCTCGCCGCAGCGTCAGCGTCGGAGACGGGCAACCAGGCCTTCAAGAAGGCGCAGGGCTACCTGCTCGCCTTCGTGCTCTTCAAGCCGATCGCGGGCGTCATCTACGCCCTCGGCTTCCTGACGATCACCAACCCACCGACGTTCACCAACCTTGACGACGCAGGCAAGTCGCTGTTCAGCACGGCCGTCGGCGTGATGACGCTCCTGATCGCGAGCCTGGCCCTGCCGGCGCTGATCAAGTTCATCGTGCCCGTGGCAGCGAACGGCACCTCCGGGGCGTTCTCGGGCGCCGGGATGGTCGCCGCGGGAGTCGCCGCGGGCGGCGCCGTCGTGTCCCTTGGGGCCGCAGCAGCCACGGGCGGCGCCTCTGCGGCCGCAGGGGGTGCCGCCACCGCTGGCGGTGGCGGAGTGACCGCAGCAGCCTCAGGCGGTCAAGCAGCCGCCTCGAGCACCGGCGGGAAGGCCGCTGCGGCTGGCGCTTCGTCCGGCGGTGACGGAGGGTCAGCTGGTGCGTCGGGCGGGAAGGCCTCGGAGGCCATCAGCGGAGGGGACTCCTCTGGGGCCTCCACTCCTTCGACCGGTGGCGGCAGCTCCTCGGGCGGCGGCAACACCCCCGCTGGTGGCGGCGGAGACGCGTCCGGCGGGGGTGCGGCGGGTGCGCCCGGTGGGCAGGCGCCGGCTCAGACATCGAGCGGCTCGTCGAACGGCGGAGCCGCAGGCGACACATCTCGCGTTCTCGCTGACCTGGCCGCCGCAGGTGGCAATCAGGTCCACGCGGTCGACGACGCAGCAGAGGAGAAGTGATGAGCGACACCACGCCCCCCAACGTCTACGGAAACATCGTCAAGCCCGGACGCATGGGCATCCTCGGGCTCCCTCTCGGGATCTCGCTGGCGGGTGTCCCGCTGGTGATCCTCGTGGTGCTGATGCTGACGCAGAGCTGGTTCCTACAGGCCCTCGTGCTCGTCGTGATCGGCATCGTCTTGTTCGCCCTCGTCAACATCCGCCGCCCCTCGGACGGTCGCAACTTCTACGAAAGGCGGGCACTCATGTTCGCTCACAAGCGCAGCGTGAAGCGCGGCGACAACCTCAACATCGGCGGCCCCACGGGCCGCGCACCCGACGGCACCACGCGCCTCCCGGGCCTCCTCGCGCCGAGCGAGCTCAGCACGCACTTCGACTCGTTCGGGAACGAGTTCGGGCTGATCCGCCTCAAGGCGGCACGGCACTACACGGTGGTGCTCGAGGCGTACCCGGACGGTGACAGCCTCGTCGACCAGGCCCGGATCAACTCGCAGGTCGATCACTGGGGTGCCTGGCTGGCTGACCTTGGCGTCGCTGAGGGCGTCATCGGCGCCAGTGTGACCGTCGAGACCTCCCCGGACTCCGGGCTGCGGCTGGCACGCATGACGCAGAACAACCTCGACCCGCAGGGGTCGGAGTTCTCGCACGCCGTGGTGAAGGAGATCCCCGCGCGGTTCAACTCGGGCTCGCCCGCCATCACGACGCGCCTGGCCATCACGTTCAGCGGGAAGGGCCTCGACAAGGACGGCACCGACCGCGGCCTACAGGTGATGGCCGACGAGATCGGCAACCGGCTCCCGGTGCTGCTCGGGAACCTCTTCGACACCGGCGCTGGTACCTCCGTCCGGGCCTGCACGGCTCAGGACATCGTCGACTTCACTCGTGCCGCCTACGACCCCACGGTGTCGGCTCAGATCGAGCAGGCGCGGGCTGAGGGCGGCACGGGGCTGACGTGGGAGGACGCGGGCCCGGTGTTCGCGGCCAAGGAGATCGACCTGTACTACCACGACCGTGCCGTCTCCAAGACGTGGCAGATGTTCGAGGGTCCGCGCGGGCAGTTCGGCTCCAAGACCCTCCGCCCCATGCTCGAATCGACCCCCGGCGTGCTCCGCAAACGGGTGACGATCCTCTACCGGCCGATCCCCGCAGGGGAGGCCGGCGACGTCGTCGAGTCCGACATCAACAACGCGAACTTCTCCGGCTCGACCAAGCGCCGGCCGAGTGCTCGGGAGCAGCAGCGTCTCGCATACGCGAAGAAAGCCGCTGCGGAGGAGGAGCAGGGCGCCGGCCTCGTGCGCTTCGGCATCGTCATCACGGCCACGTGCGCCGCGACAACGGACTTCCCGCGGCTGGACAAGATCATCCCGTCGCTGTCGAACCGTGCGCGGTTGAAGATTCGGCCGGCCCTCGGCAACCAGGACGTCGCCTTCCAGGCGGCGTTGCCCCTCGGGGTGGTGCTCCCGGAGCACACCCTGATTCCCGACCAGGTAAGGGACTGGATCTGATGTCACTGCTCAAGAAGGACACCCCCGCTGACGCCGCGAACGACCTCACCATGACGCTGTCGCGTCGTGAGGCAAGGCGCCTCGACGCGCTCGGCAAGCGGATGGGCCGCCAGCAGGCGCGCCGTCGGCCTGACGGGACCCCCGTCATGTCTCAGCTGCAGTCGTTCTGGAACGACTCGGCACAGGCGCGTCAGCGGTCGGGGCTCCGCCCCGGCCGCCGTGGCTGGCTCGTGCGCGCGGCGGGCCGCGTCAACTACATCGAATCGCCGATCGAGTACCAGGGCACGACCGTGCAGGTGGAAGGGCTCTGGCCCTTCGTCATTGGCTCGGGATCTCCGGTCGTGGGCGTTCCCCTCGGCCCGCACCTGCTCAACAGCTCGACGGTCTGCGCCGACCCGATCCACTGGTTCCTGAACAACCTGGTGCTGAACCCGTCGGCGTTCGTCGTCGGTCGCCCGGGGCTCGGGAAGTCGACGCTCGTGCGTCGGATGATCACCGTGCTCGAAGCGTGGGGCATCGTCCCCATGGTCCTCGGTGACACCAAGCCTGACTACGTCGACCTCATCGAGGCGATGGAGGGTCAGGTCATCACGGTCGGCCGTGGTCGGGCGTCGATGAACCCGCTGGATCTCGGGCCGATGATGACGGCCCTCCTCGAACTGCCGGAGGGTCGACTTCGTCGCCAGGCGTTCGAGGAGATGCGCGGCCGCCGGCTGAACCTGTTCACGAGCATGCTCGCGCTGCTGCGCGACAAGCCCCTCGAGTCGTTCGAGGTGTCGATCGTCAGCGAGTGCCTGCGCATCCTCGACCCGGAGCTGATGTCGCCGCCGCTCGTCGGCGACGTGCTGGCCCTGGTTCAGGACCGCCACCCCCGCATCGCCAAGGTCGCCATCGACCGAGGCGACGAGGCGCACTACTACGTGCGCGTCGAGGGCCTCCTCGACCTTCTGACGGCGCTCGGCGAAAACGGCCCGTTCGGCGACATGTTCTCGCGTCCGACGACGGAGCACGTCGAGCTCGGCCGCCCGATGGTGTTCGACCTGTCCTCGATCGACGACTCCGACTCGCTGCTGCTGGCGGCTGCACAGTCGGTGTGCTGGAACTACGGCTCCGCCGTGGTGTCGGCAGAAAAGCACCTCGCCGAGGCGGGGCTGCGGGAGCAGCGGCACTACTTCCTCGTCATGGACGAGCTGTGGCGCATGCTCCGCGCCTCGAGCACGATGGTGTTCTTCCTCGACGCTCTGACCCGCCTGAACCGCTCACGGGGCATCGGCCAGATCATGGCCACGCACACGATGAACGACCTCAAGCTCTCCACCCAGGAACTCTCCGACATCGCGTCGGGCTTCGTCGAGCGTGCCGCCATGGTGTTCATGGGTGGCCTCGCGGAGGCGGAGATGGGGAACCTGACGAAGGTGTTCTCGATGTCCCGCGCGGAGCGGGACATGATCACCGACTGGTCCTCCGAGGGCAGCGTGAACCCGGAGACCTCGAAGGCCGCAGTTCCGCCCGGGCGAGGGAAGTTCATCCTCAAGATCGGCAAGAAGCCGGGTGTGCCGTTCAAGGTGCAGCTGACCAACGCGGAGCTGCTGGTCAACGACACCAACAAGGCGTGGAAGGGTGCGAGCGAGCGTGCAGCGCAGAGCTCGACGCACCAGCTCGACGTCGAGCACGAGTGGGCCGACCTGTGAGCCGCGAGGCGAGCCGGAAAAGTCAGCCCGGCACGGGTGAGGCGGGATGGATCGCCCTCGGCGGTCTGCTCGTCCTCCTGGTCCTGATCGTCATGGCGGTGTGGGTCGGCGCCCAGACCAACCCGGCCACGGCGAAGCTGCCAGGCAGCGACCCTCTCTCGATCCTGAGTGCCCTGCTCGACGGGTCACTGATCCCGACGGGTGCGCAGATTGCCGCGACGCTCGGGCTGCTGATCGTGCCCGCGGGCGTTGGTGCTCTTCTGGTCGTCGTGGCGCTGCGCCAGCGGCGCTCGAGGACGCGGATCGACTACAAGGCCCGCTCGATGGCCCAGAAGCGGGATCTCCTCGACTTGTTCGAGGAGGCCGCTGACAAGGACGCTCAGCGGCTCGGAGCCCGCCAGGCGGGCCCGGGCGTGCCCCTGGCCACGACGGTCGCGCTCCCCGGCGGGAAGCTGTTCGCATCGTGGGAGTGGGTGCAGATCTGGCTCATGGGTCCCCGTGCCGGCAAGACCACCTGCGTGTGCGTGCCGCAGATCATCCAGACCGCCGGCCCGGTGCTGGCGACGTCGAACAAGCGCGACATCGTCGACCTCAGCCGCGGCCCCCGCAGCGAGAAGGGCGTGATCTGGGTCCACGACGTGCAAGACATCATCGGCGAGGCCCCGACCTGGTGGTGGAACCCGCTGACGTTCGTGGTGGACATGGAGACGGCCGAGAAGATGGCCGACATTTTCATCACCTCCGCCACCGCCGCCGGCGCCAAGCAGGACGCTTACTTCGAGTCGGCCGGTAAGGAAACGCTCTCGCGTCTGCTCCTCGCGGCAGCCCTCGGTGGGCTGTCGATCTCTGAGGTGTTCCGCTGGGCCAACAACCCCGACCCGGACTCCACAGTCGGCGCCCTCGACCCCGCCGAGATCCTCGCCCTGCACGGGCAGTTCGACCAGGGCGAAGCACTCCGCAGCACCCAGACGCTCACGGAGAAGCAGCGCGACGGCGTCTACGGGACGATCCGGCCCTGGATCGGCGTCCTCGGCAGCGACAAGGTGCTGCCGTGGATCACCGACGACGGCTCCAAGCGTCCGCACTTCGACCCGGAGACGTTCATCCGCTCCACCGACACCATCTACCTGATCTCCAAGGAGGGCGGCGGGTCCGCCCGCGCGATCACCGGAGCGCTCACCATGGCGATCCTGATGGCCGCAGAGAAGGTCGGCGCCCGTCAGGCCGGCGGACGCCTCTCGACGCCTCTGATGGCCGTTCTCGACGAGGCCGCGAACGTCTGCCGGTGGCGTGAGCTGCCCGACGTGTACTCGCACTACGGCTCACGCGGCATCATCATGTCCTCGTTCTTCCAGTCCTGGGCTCAGGGCGTAGAGGCGTTCGGTGAGAACGGCATGTCCAAGCTCTGGTCCGCCGCGAACATCCGCGTCGCCGGCGCCGGTCTCGCCGAAGACAAGTTCCTCCCGTTCCTATCGAGGCTGATCGGTGACCACGACGTCACCAAGCGCAGCTCGTCGACGCAGACGAAGGGCCGCAGCGTGACGACCAGCATCCAGCGCGAGCGGATCTTCGACGAGTCCGACCTGACGGCGATGCCTCGCGGCCGCGCCGTCATGCTCGCCTCCGGGATGCCTGCCGCGCTCGTGAAGCTCGACCACTACTCCGCCGGCCCCTATGCGGAGCAGGTCGCGCAGAGCAAGACCTACTACGAGGGCCTGGCCGTCAAAGAGGGCCGCGACGCGACGGTGGGAGCGAAGCCGTGAGCGACGAATTCGACGACCCCACCGACCCCGTCGACGACGAGGCTACGCAGCTGCAGACGTTCTACCCGAACGTCGTCGAGTGGGTCGACGAGTGGCTGCTGCCGCGCTACGCCCGCAGCCTAAAGACGCACAGGTGGGACCCGCAGTGGTTCGAGTACGTCGAGGTCGTCGACCGCCTCGAGGCGTTGTGGCGGGCGTGGGAGCACTTCCGCCTCGAGGGGATGACCGGCATGGCCGTGTTCTTCCGCGACTACCTCGACCCGGCCATGGCTGTCATCACCTCTCCTGACGGCCCGTTCTGGAACCTCGGCAGTCTCGGCGCCCGAACGCTCCCTGAGCCGTGGCCATCCGGCACCCCTGACTCCGACTTCTACGCGTCGCTCTGACCACCGCCCGCGAGAAAGTAGAAGACCTGCCAACTCCGACTGGTCCGTTGAACGGACAGACCAACTGAAGGGCAGCTCAGCCGTTGTCTTCTACGTGGCACGACTGCAAAGCTGGTGAAGTGACCCATGAGCAGGCGGACGTTTTGAACCAGGCACGTTCTGCCGGCCGTTCGATGGTTTTGCTTGGCGCCGGCGCTTCGGCTGATGCAGGTCTTCTGCTCACCTCAGGACTCGCCGGTGCCATCATCGACAAGGCCAACGAGGATGATGTCTCCGGGCAAGGAAATAAGCCGGATTGGGTGCGGGCTCTGAATGCGGTTTACGCCGGCATGGTGGGATATCAGGGTTCCCGGGGCGGTAACCCGCGGTCGGCCGTGAATATCGAGACGCTTATCTCCGCGGTGCGACTTCTTCGAAACCGCGACGAGCACGAAGTGGCCCCCTTCGTCGCCACGTGGGCCCCGGCCCTAAGCACTTTCGGTTCCACTTCTCTCCCCAATTCTGAGGGGAAAAGCATCCTGAATGCGGTCTCGAAAGCAATGCTCGGCAGCGACGCCTTCGCTGATCAAGACATTACGAACGCGGTCGCCAGCATCGCTACTGCTGCTGTCCGTCCTGATTTGGTGCAGCCTTTCGAGGACGCTGAGCACTTTGTCATTGAGTCTTTGGTCGAACTCTTGAGTGACCACAGAGACGTTGGGTACTTAAAGCCGTTGATTGATTTGAGTCAAAGCCAGGCTGGAGGCCTTGACATAATCACCTTGAACTACGACCTGACAGTAGAAGCTGCGGCAGCTGAGAATGGCGTCCCGGTCAATCGGGGAGTGGATTCCTGGACGCCCGGGAAGGAAATGGCGTTTCCTGCCGTAGATGGAACGATAAATTTGCTGAAGCTCCACGGCTCGCTGGATTGGCAAATGAGGCGCTTGCTCGACGAAGGTGAACCTCTTCTGTCACCAAGCAAAATCGTTATTGGCTCATCTGACCCGGACGGTATGAAGTCGTCGGCACGCCGCCAAAGCCGTCCATGGATAGTTGTGGGGGACCGTGAAAAAATGGCCACAGACGGCCCGACCCTTGCGCTGAACTTCGCAGCCCGATCCGCACTGTCCAATACTGATCGACTTGTGATCGTGGGCTACTCATTCAGAGATGCGCACATCAACGCCATGATTCGCGACTGGATGGCTGCAGACAGTCGTCGGACGATGACCCTTTTGGACCGAACTTGGCCTCGGGGACCGCGCCCAAGAAACGGGGTCGAATTTAGGGATGCTCTCGTTTTTGGGTACGCACATGCAGGCCAGTGGTGGAGCGAAGACCTGCGCATCCCGCGGGTTCTCCTCGTCGAAGGAACAGCGGCAAGTCATCTAAGCCAGGCTCTATCGGAAGTCCCCGCTCAACTTGCGGATCCGCTCGCCTCGGTCCACGTTCAACAAATAGACGGTGGAATTCGCCTTGATGTCACCTGGCATGGACCGGACATGTCGGAATCCGATGTCCAAGCAAAGTCACCCGGGGCTGCTGGTTCTTTCACGGTTCACCCCATCGGTCATCCGCTTTCTCAGACTCTCGAAGAAGTCAAAGATGCCGAACCACACGGATGGTCTGGTTGGGTCCCCAGTACCTCCGTTGGAGAGTGGCTGCGTGACGAAATGAAGAGCTTCTACGCAACGGCTGAGCTCAAGGGGCCTGTGCAGCTCAGCGTTTCCGGTGACAGTCTCGCCGGACCCTTGCGGTGGCATTCTGAGCTCGACGTCTAGCTCTGATGTGCGCTACTCCCCATCCGTTCGTAGCTGGTCGCGAATGCTTTGGACAACGTTGTCCTGGAAGCGCTGCGTCACCCGGTGTCGCACGCCGTTGCGGATCTCGCGAACAAGCTTCTCGAGTGATGGGGCGTTTCGAAAGCTCCCACCAGCGGCGAAATAGGCTCGCAACCAAAGGTCTGGGTCGGCACGGACCCCGTCGGCGGCGAACGCTCGAACCAGATGCACGACGGTGTCCTTCCCGCGACCTGAACCAAGGCCGTTGTACTCAACGTCGACGATCCGTCGGCCCGCCTCAACGAGGGCGAGATCGAGGTGGTGCCCGGCTTCTCCCGTGCCGAGGTTGAGCGCGTTCTGGCCGTCAAGCCATGAACGGATTCGGTCTTGTCCCGTCCAGAGCATCACGAAGAGACGATCGCAGGAGCCATCTTCAACCAGTCGCCGTGTGGCGTCGAGCTCGCGTTCGTCGTAAGGATGGATCACCAACACAGCCATTGGCTTGTTCTGTTCGATCATGCTCTTTTTGGGCAGATCGACGATGTTCGCGATGTGCCTGGCAGCCGGCGACGGCGACAGGTACTCGATCGTCTCCACGTCCCCCGTGCGGCCTCTTGGCCCCAGCTGATTCGTGTCGACAACTGCGAACGCGTAAGGCTCCGGCCCTAGCCACTCCCGGATGACAGCGCTCTGGTCCTTCATTCCCCGGCCGTTTTGGGCCCAGTCCGACCTGTTCATGTACGCGATAGCAGTCATGACCTACATGCTCCCAACCGCTACCGACATCGCGATTCAGATGATGTCTGCCGCGCTACCTCAACACGACTAGGGCCGTTGTCATCTCTTCCGACGGCCCGCTCTGAACGCCGGCGCCCGATCGCTCCCCGACCAGTGGCCATCCAAAGCCTCTGAACTGGACTTCTACACGCCGCTGGTACGCCAAGCGCGTTGCAGGATGCCTCAGTACGATTGGCTCGTCGTGACCTGAGGCCAAGACCATTCAGACGTAGCTTGGGGCGAGACGCCCCTCGCTGTGGTGCGACACCATTGTCATTGATCGCTTGAATGCGTCAATGACGCGTTGGGATGGTCTCGCTAAGGCGAATGATCGAGGCGCAGCATTCCTGTTGAGGGGCCCCCGGTGGAGTCCGGGTTGGAGCGTCGTCCTCTCACGGACCCGCAACGGGGACGTGAGAGGACCCCCTTAGACGTTCAAAGGCCGCTGGCTTAGAGTGCGCACCACACTCTGGTTGACGCGAAGACCATTGGCCCGGAGCTCCCGTACGTAAGAGCCGAGCTGCTCCAAAGCTGCTGGTTCATCCCAGATTGCGATTGAGAAGCGCTCCCCCTTGCGCGACTCAAGGCGGAACGTGGTCTCCGATTTCCCACGGACGCGCCAACCTTGAGCGAGCGCTGAGACCCGAAGAAGACGCAGGGCTCGATCAAGTTCCCGCTCTCCTATGGGAGCTGAGGCCCCGCTCTGTGACCGCGCCCTCTGACCAAGGCTCTTGATCTGCCGGTGAATGGCGAGGGTGGGCTTCATCACTGCCGCACTTAGGTTGTCGTCGTCGCGGTCCGAGACCTCCAGCCAGGTGAGGCCGACAAGGTCGGACGGGAGGTGCAGATCCTCTCCCGCCTTCTTCACGATATAGGTCCTTGTTCGTCCGAGGGCACCGATGAAGAGCCCCAGCTCGAGGATCACATTGTCGCGAGCCGTCGAGCGGAGTCCTCCTCGTGACGCAACCGTGTCATCAGCAGTGGCGACAAGGACTGCGAAATCTGACTTTTCGGCCTCTTTTACGAGGGACTCCATCGTGTAGTCGGACGGCTCAAAGACGTTCTGGTGCCAAACCGTGGCCGCGCAGATGTTGTTCGCCTCGAGAGCCACCTGCAGGTGGTTGGCGATGTCCAGTCCCTCGGACGAGGAGCCGATGAAGACTCTCGGTTTTGCAGATCTCAGCGGTGTCGACGATTGAGCCACTCGGCCATCGTAGGTCCAGCGGCCGCCGCGGCTAAGGCCGCCGTAACTGGGGCGTTCCCGGCCGACGCGCTCACTGGCGGCGGCGAAACAGTCGCGAGAGTCGCGAGAGCTTAATGGCCGACTTCCAGCGTCGACTGCGGACAGGCTCGGAGACCTGGTGAGCGGCCAACGCGTCCCTATACCGGGTGAACCTCATTGTCGCGGCTGCACCCTCTTTGTCCCGCGTAAGCGAGGTGCTCAAGGCGAGCAATGCCACGGCAATCAAGACGGCCACGATGATCAGGAGCGGCTGGGATGTGGTGCCGAGCATGTTGTTCACGAAGTCCTCGACGTGCACTGGCAGTTCCCCCTCGAGGCCGTACTGCGCCACGACCGCTGTCAGCGACGTCGACAGCAGGGGAACGAGAAGCGCCGTGACGAGCGTGCCGGATGCTGTTAGGGCGGCTACGAAGACAGCAATGCCGCTCATGCGGCTTGATCCCGCGTAGGCCAGCGACTCCAGCTCGGTCTTGACAAGCACAATGTGCTGCGTCCTAGCCGACTCCTCGACAAGTTCCTGGGCCAGCCGGTCGATGTCGAGAGGGCGAGCAGTCAGGTACTTCGAGCTCGCGCGAGCGTCGGGGCTCTTCCACGACCTCCACCGCTCTCGAAGCCCCTGCCCTTTCACCGGCCGAGATCCTTGCCGCGTTCCTTCTGCGGCCCAGAGCCTCGGTTAACGCGCGCCTTGGGCCCGGCGACCTTGCGCGACTCGGTGAGCGTCTGGCTGGCGCCCTTGGGGTAGCTGGTCGCGGCGATCTGGCTGGCTTTTCCGGCTGTCGACGTCGGCGCTCCTGACCGCCTGGTGCCGGCTGCCGCACCGCCCTCCGCGTCCACGGCCGCAGCTGCCGGCGCCGGCGCCGCCGCCGCCGCCGGTGCGACCTGCGCCGACTCCTGCTCGTGTGTGTGCGCGACGGTCTCCTCGGCCGCGCCGTCGGCGTGCAGTCGGTCGCGCTCGGCGTCGTGGTCGGCGGCGTCCGCTGACGCGTCCTGAGCCGCCTCCTGAGCCGCCTCCTGGGCCTCGGCCTTCTCCGGGGCGCTTACGCTCTCTGCGGCGGTCTCGGGGGCGTCCTCGCCCCGCTCCGCGGCCGCAGCCTCGACCGACGACTGCAGGTAGGTGAACTTCGTCGGGAACTGCTCGTACAGGGCCTTGTCGACGTCGGCGTCGATGCCCGCCCACGCGGAGAGGCGCTGCGCGTCCTCGGCGCTGAACGACTGCGACGACGTCGCCTCGATGTCGGCGAGCACGTGCTCCTTAGACACCTCCGAGGTCTCGTCGCCGGCCTGGACCGTGAAGCGAGGTGCCGCCTCCTGCTCGAGGGTGGCCGCAGCGGCACGGTCGGCCTGAGCTGCCGCCTCCTCGCGGCTGGCCGCGAGGTAGTCGTCGACGGCGTGCATGAGGGCGTCGCGGCGCTTGTCCTCGCTGTCGGGGAACTGCGCGCGGAGGCTATCGACGTCGATGCCGTACCGGGCGTGTGCCTGTTCACGGACGATCTCGTACACGTCTCGAGCGCCCGGGTCGACGCTCGACAACGTGGCGCCGTAGGTCGCAGCGTTGGCGACCCGCTCGCCGTTCGCGGTCGCCCAGAACGCCTCACGGCCGACCTGGTCGTGCACCCTGCGGGTGACCTGCGCCTGCTCGCGGACGGCCGCCTGGGCACGTTCGGCGAGGTTGCGGTCGCGCTCCTGGCCGGCCCGCTTGACGGCCTCGGCCACCTGCCCGGCGCTCATCATCGCGGCGCGGATTGCGCGGTCGATGTCGGTACCGACGAGATCTTCTTCTTCGCTCATGAGTGGTCCCCTGTCCTCGTGTCGCTTCGGTCTTAGTCGCGACCCTGCCCGGCGCCGCTGTCATGGCCTCGGGTCGGGTCGTAGTGCGTGGGAGCCCGACCGGGTGCTGTCGCCGGGCGGCGCGGCTGCTCGGTCGCGGCCTGCTTGGTGGCCTGCTCGAACGTCGCCACTGCTCGGCCGACGGCCGACGACGTCGCGGCTGCGGCGGCGAGTTCTCCGCGGGCGCGCTGCGCACCCTCGACGGCCTTCCCGATACGACCGAGCTGTCGGAAGACAGCCGTCCAGCCGGTGACGGAATCCTTGCCCGTCGCGCGGGCGGTGAGCCGGGCGACGTAGGCGGCGTTGGCACCCATCTGCATGCCCTGCGCGCGCCGGCGCTCGGGCTGCGCCTCCGAGTACTTCTCCCGCTGCGCGAGTCGGGCGAACACGTCGGACGCGTCGGCCATGGGGCCGTGCTGGCCCTTCTCGAAGTAGAGCGACGCCTGCGCGAATGCACCGGACACGTGCACGGCGGCGTACCGGTCGAAGCCGGCGGCGCGGTCGGGGATGACGATCTGGTTGGCCACCGCGTTGAGCTGCTGCACCGTCTCGGGAGACAGGCGCTCGAGCTTGATCCGTTCGCGGACGTCGGGGTCGCTGCTGCGCACCGCGTTGGCGCGCTCGGTCCACGCCGGCACTGCTGCGAGCTCGTCGTCAGGCGACGACGACCAGCGGGCACGGAGCTGACCGAGGCCGAGGTTCCCGTCGAGCTTCGACGGGGCGAACCACACCGGGCTCTCACGCTTCCCGTCGGTCACCTCGGGTACCAGGGCGACGGAGAATCCGACGACCTTCTGGGTGTCGCCCTTGGCAAAACGAGGGCGCACCAACACACGGGCGTCGCGGGTCTTGGCGATGAAGTCGTTCTCGCTCGTGGCGGTCTCCGACACCGCGCGGAGGCGGCGGCGCAGCTCGTCGCGCTGCACCACGGGTGCCGCCTCGCGGTCTGCCCGAGACTGCTCGGCAGGCTTGTGCCCGCGCACGCCGTCCTGCTCCTTCTCGCGCGACTCGAGCACCTGCAAGCCGTACTTCTTCTCCAACCCGTTGACGATCTTCTGCGACCGCGGGTAGTCGTTGTGGACGGGCTGCTTGGTGCCGTCCTCGCGGACGAGGTTCACGGCGATGTGGATGTGATCGTTGCCGTTCTTCGACGCCCCGTGGCGAATGGCAACCCACCGGCACGACTTCGCACCGTCGGGGTCGACAAAGCCCATCTGTCCGACGAAGTCGTTGGCAAGGTTCTGCCACTGACGGTCGGACAGCGGCCCCTCCCCGGGGTTGAGGCTGAGGGAGGCGTGCCACATGTGGCCCTCCTTCTCGCCGACTTTGACGTGTGCCTGCTGCTCCTCGTTCCACTCGCGGACGGGGACCATCACGGAGGTGCCGAACACCTTCCGAGGCTGGTCGAGGAGGTTCGCCAGATCGAGGGCGTCGTCGGTGGTCAAGACACCCTCGGGTGCCGCCTGGACCATAACGTCGTGACCCGCAACAACGTGCGGGTTTTCGTGCTCGTTGGCACGACCCTCCCCGACGAGGTACGTCATCAGACCCGCAGCGCGACCGCCGCGGGTGATGTTCGGCATCACGTCCGGACCGTCACGTCGTCAAGCGCCGCGTCGATGCTCGCGCACGTGTCGCGGACCGCCCGGAGGGTGTGCGTGAGCTCGTCACCGATCGGGGCACCGGAGTTGGTTGCTCGCGCGATCTGGTTCACGTTGTTGGACACCGCCGCGAGGTATCGGCGGAGTCGAAACAGCTCGACAAGCATGTCGTGCCGCTCCGTTGCTGTCTCGCCAGTTCCGTCAGCTAGCGCAGCCTCGACGAGCAGTCGGGGAATCGTGACCTTGCGAGCCTCGGCGCGCTGCAGCAGCAGCGCCTCCTCCTCGGGCGTCACTCCCACCTCGTGGGTGTGACGGCGTCCCCCCGGGACGTTCGCCCGGCGACGCCGGTTGGACTCTCGGGTAGGCACTGACTGATCGGTCATCAGCTCGTCCTCCCCGCCCAGTGCAACGACCCCGCCAGCCGGGGACTCAGACACCAGTCTGACGCACCCGCGACAGCAAGTCGAGGATGCAAGCCATTTACCCCGGGTAAATGTATAGCTTGCTCCCCCAGTCAGGGGGCGCTCATCGCTGACCGTGGGACACGGAGCGAGACAAGGGCAGCACTTACGAGCCGATCTCGTCCGATCAGGTGCGCTCGGCGTCAGTAGCCCATAAGGTGGGTTTATGGCACTTGAATTGGACATCGAACAGACCGAACAGAAGATGCGCGAACTGCTGGAAGCGCGCATGCAATCCGTGCGCGCACTCGTCACGTCCCGGCAGGCCGTAACGGACCTCCGTGCGCAGCTTGCCGACGCCGAGGCCGAAGACGCTAAGCGGTACACGGCAGCCCTCTCCGACGGCTGGTCGGAAGCGGAGCTGCGCAAGCTCGGTATCACCCCTGCCGACCAGAAGCCGCGTGCGCGTCGCGCGCCGGCTCGTGGTCGGCAGGCGACGGCCGCCGGTGGCGACACCGCGGCATCGTCGGATGAGAACAACAACACACAGAGCTAGTTCCCGCTGCCCCCTGACCTTGAGTGTTGCACCAGGGAGGGGGCAGTCAAGGGCGCTGCGCGTCGCGATGCGATGCGGCTCCGCCGCACCCTTGACTACCCCCGCCCTGGCGCGGTTGGGCCTGTACGGGGGCGGCGATAAAAGGGCGGGGAAGGCCGGCTAAGTCGTCGTGCGCGCACCGAGCGCGTCCGGCTTACCGATCGAGAAGGGGATGACATGAGCGACAACAAGTGGTGGCAGTTCGGGGCACGTCGTCAGAGCGAGGAGACACAGCAGCAGAGCACAGCTCAGTCGACTGTGCCGGGTGCGGGTGCAGTGACTACGCCGCCCGCAGTGACGGAGCAGCGGACCCCGGCGGATGCCGACGTATTAGCACCTGCCCCTGCCCCGTCTCCCGCAGAGTCGTTCGTGAGAATCACCCTGACGGAAGCGGAAGCGGTCACCGTGACGACGGCGCTGCACGAGCACGAGGCGCGTCACGTCGAGGCGTCCGAGCCGACGGCGTACAGCGCTGAGTACGAGTACGAGGAAGTGCAGGACGCCGTCGCCGCAGCGACGGAGCAGAGCACTCTCGCAAGCGGTGTCACCGAGAGGCTTGACGCTGCGGTGGCCGAGCACGTGCCGGCCGCGTCGGCGCCGGTGCTCGACCCCGAGACGGGTCGAGCCGTGGGCGTCGGTCCCGACGGTGAGATCGGTGCCGGCTACGTCGAGCCGGCCGAGGTCGACGACGTCAACGCCGTCGTCCCGCTGACGCTCTCGGAGCCTGAGGCGGACATGCTGCGGAACGCTCTCGACCGGTACGACCGCGATACTCAGGGCGCGCGGGACCGAGAGCCGGACCTCGACCTTGGCGAGGTCGATGTCGAATACGACCAGGCCCTCGACGCCCGCCTCGAGCGCGCTGGTCGCGTCGACGAGAAGATCGAGGAGGCCGTCATGGCGCGCAGCGCCGACGCCTCGTCGACGTCGTCGCAGTCGGAGCCGGGGGCGTCCGTGCGCCGTAGCTCGTCGTTTCCCCGGAGCGCCAACGAGACCCTGACGACCGAGCGGACCGCGCTCTCTACGTCGGGCGGCGCCGCGGCGCTGGAGGCGTCAGCGCGCGGTGCTGCGGGTGCGCAGACTCCGTTTCGGTCCGGGCAGTCGCACGTGAGCTCCAACACTCCCGAGCGCTAGCCCGATCACGACGGAGCGAGGGCCCCGCTGCCGATGGCAGCGGGGCCCTTCGTGTCGGTTGGGTAGGCAACCCCCTGACCACCTGTGGACAGCACGAGCTCTCTCCTTCGGGCTCGTCCTGACCACAGGTGGACAGCGGGACCCCGAGTGTCCGCCCGCACACAGGCCACACCGTCACGTCGAGTCCACTCGCTGCGGTCGAGCGAGTGTGACCCGTGCACGGCCTCGCTGGGTAGGCGGTCTCGTTGCGCTCTCATATGCGTCCGGCGTCGAGGTCGCAACCGTGAACTCTGTGCGGAGGCTCAAGCGATCGGCGATCGCGTGGAGTTGGTCCCGGTCGGGATGATCGGCCTGGCAAATGTCCCAGACGTTCAGGGCGTGCAGCAGGTTGGCGGCTGTTGCTCCCATCCACATCGCCGCGGTGCTGTGGGCGGCATGACCTCGGTAGTAGACGCCCAATGGAGTGCGCTCGTCCGTCCCGGTATAGAGGTCGATGATCGACGGGCTGGTGGCTACGTCAACTCAAGCTGGGCCCACCAGGGCAATCTAAGCGGGACCCAGGGTGGTGTGTAGCGAGGGATACTGGGGTATGCGCGTGGAGATCCTTCATATTGACGAGTGCCCGAACTGGGTCGAGGCCGGGACACGGGTCGAGGCGGCGTTGGCCGAGCTTGGTCGGGGAGATGTTGAGGTGACGTATCGGTTGCTGACCGATAGTGACCAGGCGGCAGTGGTCCCGTTCGCTGGATCGCCGACGATTCTTCTCGATGGTGTAGATGCATTCCCCTCGGATGGTCGGACCTCCGAGCTGGCGTGCCGGGTTTACCGCACTGACACCGGCTTCGCTGGGGTTCCCTCTGCTGCCCAGCTCATCGAGGCGATCCAGAACCACGGCTGACTCTGGGCTGTCCTCACCCCGGTGGTGCCCCTCGTCAGAACGCTGGTCGCCGCTAATGCGGCTCGCTGTTTCTGAGTGTGGGCGAGATCTCCTCGCAGAGTCACCTCGTTGAGCTCAGAGCTGGCATGCCAGATGGCGAGGAGTTCCGCGACGACGGCGCGGTGGTCGGTGCGCGCGGCCGTCACGACGCGCGAGCTGCGGGTGTGCTGCGCGCGCTCGAGGAGTCGTCGTCCCTCGCGAGGGCACGAGCGACCGACGACTTGCCGACGCTGAGGACGCGCGCGATCTGCTCGAAGCTGTCGCCGGCCTCGCGCATCTTGCGCGCCTGAGCGACCTTCTCCGGCGTCATCACGGACGGCCGTCCGCCCACACGACCCTCGGCGCGTGCGTGAGCGAGGCCGCGCCTGGTGTTCTCTCGGATCGTGTCAACGCGCAGCTGCGCGAACACGGCCACGATGCCGAACAGAGCACGACCCATCGGGGTCGTCGTGTCGATCATCGGTTCGGTGAGGCTCTTGATGTTGACGCCCCGTTCCTCGAGGTCGTGCAGCGTCTCGATGATGATGCGCTCCGAGCCGCCGAGCCTGTCGAGGCGGCGCACGAGAAGGGTGTCGCCCTCGCGGAGGTAGTCAAGGCAGGCGAGCCACTGGGGGCGATCCGTGACGCGACTCGACTCGCCGTGGTCGACGAACACGCGGGCGGCGCCGGCCGCATGCAGCTCGGCCTCCTGGGCTGCCGGGTTCTGGTCTCGGCGGGACACTCGGGCGTACCCGACGACGTTGGTCATCGGGGACCGTCCGGCAGCTGAGAGGTATCCATTGGCGGCCTTTCAGTCGCGGCCGGTCCCGTAGGACCGGTCAGGGGTCGTAGGGCCGCCGCGGCGCGCCTGGGGTGCCTCGGAGGACGGCTGCCGCAGTGAGTCAGCAGCGGAGGCGGGGAAGGACGCCCGGACGGCGCGGGGTGCTCGAGCAACTGGCCCGTCGGCCTCGGGTGTCGCTGGATCCCGATCGGCGGCGCGCGCGTTCATCGCCTCAGTTGCCGACATCGGGAAGGACGCTCGAGACGGCGACGGCTTGGTAGGCGAATCGGGCAAGGTTTCGGCGCCGAGCCCGGGAGGGAGCTTCGTGATGGCGAGACCGAGCACGGCGGCCAAGCGTTTGTTGCTGCCGGTGTCCTGGCTGTGGAAGCGCGCCGCCACGAACTCCTCCCGCAACGGGTTGCCAGGGCGGAACGCCTCCGTGTCGAGCTTGTAGCCGGCAGCCTCGGCGAGTTGAGAGAAGAAGACGAACTGAGACCGGGTGTTGCCCTCGCGGAAACTGTGCACGACGTTCAACTCGCCCCACCGCTCTGCGAGCTCAGCCACGAACGGCTCCTGGTCCATGTCCCGCAGGTAGTCCCCCGCGGCGATCTTGCGGTACTCGGCCTCTGCAGCTTCCGTCAATGCGGGGCCGGCGCCGTAATAGCGGTGACCGTCCTTGTTCATGAACTCGCCCACGGGCGCGACTCGCTCTTGTCCCGCCCACTCGTAGACGTCTTGGAAGACGTACCGGTGGATGGCCTTCATGTGGTCGTAGTCGAACTTGCCGTCGATGGGGTCCTGCGACAGCTCAGCTAGGCGAGACCGCGTGACGTGCTCCTCCGCCGTGACAAGCTTCGCCGGGTCAGGTTCGCCGTAAGGCTTGCCCACATCCTTGAAGTTGTTCCGGAGAACTGTGGTGCCAGGGATGTAGTAGTCATCCCACGACCGAATTGCTCGGGCCACGTTCAGCGGGCGAGAACGTGCTTCACGCCCAGGGCGCGAGCCTCCTCGCCCGTCAGCTCCCCTCGAACCTGGCGCTCGACCAGCTCACGAAGATACGGGTCGGTCACTTCGTGGCCGGCCGCACCAAGCGCGCCGTCTGCGAACGAGAGGTGACGAGCGACGTCGGCCTCGCTGGCCTGCTCGACCTTGAGTGCATGAACCATCTAATTGCCTCTCTCGTTGTGACTACTAGATCCGCGACGACGCTCCGCGGCCGCGTCCACTCGGCGCAGGTACTCCGCCCCGTCGATGGTGCCGCGTGCATTGTCGGTCAGGTTCTCGACGTCCTCACGGTTGGGCACCCAGCCCTCATGCCACGACGACGCAAGAGACTGCACGACCGCCCGACGATTGTTGGCGTCAAGCCCCGTAAACAGCTCGGGCCAGCGCTGCTCGATATCGAATCGCTCAGACATGCCGCCCCTTTTCTCCGTACCCCTATTCTACCAAACATCCCGAAAACGTACAGGACCTATTTCGGGAAAAAATGGTTTCGGGACAGAGTTTCGGTACGGCGTGTCATTCGTCCGCGACCCTCGATCCCCCACGTGCCGGAATCGATCGTTTTCGGCCACGGCCCCGTAAATTCCACCCCGGATCCTGTGCCTTGAGGCCCGTCCCGGCAAGCAAGTTGGTCTTGCTGGCTGACTTTCTTCGCTCTGCGTCTAGCGTCGGGTGCGTTCGGGGTGGTTGAAGGCCCTGTCGTAGAGGCGGTCAGCTTCGTGGTTGAGCTGTGCGACTTCGGCGTCGCGGGAGGCGTAGCCGGCCATGAAGCCGGCTTCGTAGATGCGGCGTTCGACGTCGGTCAGCTCCCACGGATAGATCTCGTCCTCGGGCTCGTCGAGGGGTGCGGGTGCGTCGTCGTCAGTGAGGGGCGGAGGCACCTCCTCCTCGGCCCAAGTGTCGTAATCCATGGGGCCTCCTGGCTAGTCGTTGTTGCCGAGGCCCTGCAGGTGGGTGTCGTCGTCGTACTTGTCGCCGTCCGCGGGGTCGTAGGTGGCGTCGTAGATGAACCGCCCGTGCTCGTCGCGGACGGGTCCGGCGCTCTCGGCTGCGGGCTGGGGGTTGGTGGTGTCGCTTATGGGGTGACTCCTTCGTTCTCGGTGGCGCCACCCTTGGCGACGCGGTCGATGTGGTCGGGCCGGAAGCCGGTCCAGTGGTCGTGCTCGGAGACGACGACTACGGGGGCTCCGAGGTAGCCGAGCTCGCCTTTCACGTACTCGAGCGCGTTGTCGTTGGTGGTGACGTCGACGACCCGGTATTCCAGGCCCTTGGCCTCGAGGCTTCGGTAAGTGGCGGTGCACTGGACACAGCTGGGCTTGCTGTAGACGGTGATCATGGCGGTTCCCCTTTGGGTCATTGTCACTCGGCCGAGCCGAACATGGCCGTCCAGCACTCGGGGTGGGTGCCGTTGCGTACGAGCTCGCGGCTGGGGGCGGGGCGGTCGGGCATGGCGTCCTGGATCGGGGCGCCTGTGATCCACGCGGCGACCTCGGCCGCGGTGAGCTCGACGGTGCTGGCGGCGCCGCAGAACTGGCAGGCATTGGTGACGTAGGGCGTCGTGGGGGCGGTGGTGGTGGTGGTCATGGCTTCTGCTCCTGGGGCTGATCGGTGAGGATGGGAAGCGGGAGGGGGCGATTACGGTTCGTCCCCTCCCGCCTTGTCGTTACTCGCTGCGGGTCAGGGTGTCGACGAAGGTCGTGTAATCGACGCCTGCGATCGCGTGGGTGTGGACAAGGGCCCACCCGTTGCTCGCGTACTGGGCGAGGTCGCTGTCGCGCTCCCCCAACTTCCGCAGCTGGCGGTTAAGCGCCTCCTCGGTGACCACGGGGACCAACGTCGTGACGGTGGTGATCTGCTGAGCCATGTTCTGTGTTCCTCTCTCCCCCACGTTTTTTTGGCCGTGGCGGTGATTCATCACCGCCTGGGGAGTGGGTTTCGGGGTCACGCCCCAAGGAGGGATTGGTCAAAAAAGTTGCGGAGGAGCGCAGCGGGGGAGCCAGTTTTTTGGCCAATCCGGACGACGGCTTGACGCCGGAACCCCGACCCGTATCCTGCGCAAGCGCCACGGCCGAAAAGCCCGGAGGGCTCAGGGAAGAGGGCCGCGGAGCGGCTTCCCTGGGGAGCGCAGCGACCTGGAGCGCAGCGACTTGGGGTGGTCGTGCCGGCTGCTGGCGACTGTGGGAAGGTGCCGGGGCGCGACAAATTACCCACGCCTCTGGGGCGGTCGACTCGCTCTAGTACGGGGCGACAGAGGTCACGACGTGACCTCCTGGGAGCGTGGCGCGCACCTTGTCGATCGCGTCGGCCGGCGTCGGCGCGGTGACCTCCACGGCCACAGCCTCGGCGCTTGTGTCGCCCTCGGGGCGGTGCCTGACGAACCAGCTCATGTCGCGGCGCTACCCGTCGTCATGAGGGCCACTCGTCGGGCTCGGGATGCAGGCCCCTGGTCAGGGCCGACAACTCCCCCTCGTGCTGGATCATCCAGGCCACGGCGCTGTTGAGGCTGTCGACCCGGCGGAGCCAGGGCCGGCCGCCGGCGTCATCTCGGCCGTGGGCGTAGCAGTGGTAGACGATGCGGCCGAGCTCGTGTCGGGAGAGCACGTATCCGAGGGGTGCAGAGCGGACCCGGCGGACCTGCCAGACGCCGAACGTGCCTGGTGTCGGCGGCACCGCAAGCGGGTGCGTCGGGATCGGCCGGCGTAGGGCCTTCGCCGCGGCCTCGCCTGATCCTCGGACACCCACAGCGGGAGAGTACGAGGGTCCACCGTCAATGATCGTGCGTTTATGAACCGGTCTCGGCCGTTTTCGCTTCGCGATCGGAGGTAGCTGCCGCCACGGCGGCAGGCGGCTGCCATGCCTTCACTTCCGCGTACTTTTCAGGGTTTGACAAGTGCCTAACGAGGTATTCCACCCATACGGGTGTGTAGGTGTACTGCTCAAAAGTCGGGTTGTAGACGCAAAAGTCGTGCCGTGTGGCGGCAGGGTTTGCCGCTCCGGTCATCGGCCGGGCCTTGAACGCTTTCCACGCCTGCGTGTGCATGTGCACGTTGAAGGGCAAGGAGATACGGGCCGCTACTTGGTCAACGACTTCCCCAACCTTGAACCTGTTGAGATCCTCCACCGGGACATGTTTGTCTCGGATGATGGTTCGCACTTGATCGACGGCTGCGCGTTGGTCATCTGTGAGGTCTGCGTCGTTTATGAACGTCATCGCGGCGTCGGCTTCGGTCTTGGGGCCGACGTGCGGGATGAGGTAAATGCGGAAGTCGAAGCGCTGATCGGCGCTGAGCCCCGGTTCGAGCGATGCGTCGAAGTCCTGCACCCAGTCCAAGACCCCCTGCGGCACCTGAGTACGCAGTGCTTTCACCGCTTCCACGGCATCCCCCGTGATCGCGGAGACGAATAGTGGGAATCGCAGCTCGGACCCCAGGGCCTCGTCCTGCCCGAACCATTCGACGAGCGTCTGCTCGTAGTTGATGAGGAGGGCTTGCGTGCGGCCGGCAACGAGCGCAGCCACTTTCGCCTCGTGTCGGTGCTCAATCTGGTTGCGGAGCCCGAGAAAAAAGGTGATGTTGTTCAGTCGCGGGTCTGTTCCGGCGAACTGTTCGTTAAGGAGTTCGCGCAGGGGCTTGTAGAGGAACCCGCCCTCAGGGTGTTTTTTCCGCCAGTTACGCTCGCCCCTGACGTAGAGGTCACCGCCGGTTCCTTCGGTGCGGGCTTGCAGAAGCTTTGTCCACCCGAGGTTCATGTGCACGATGAACGCTTCAAGCTGCCGTTCATTGCCCGACCTGTTGTAGAGGTCAACGGCCAGCAACACCTCCGATTTGGAAGATTGGAGGGTGTGATACCAGCGGGGACGGGGAGCCATGAAGGTGAGCCTAGGTCGCCAATCTCCGTTTGCAGCAGCCCCCGCGGCTGTCCAATAGCCAATCGATTACCGGACATCTCACGTCAGCCCTCACTGTATAGTCAGCACATGCTGACTCTTTCGTTGCGCGTCGACGTCATGAACCGCCTCGGGCGCGCCATGGCCGACCCCACCCGATCCCGCATCCTGCTGCACCTGCTCGACGAGCCTGGCTACCCCGGAGCACTAGCCGACCGTCTCGAACTCACGCGGTCCAACGTGTCAAACCACCTCTCGTGCCTCCGCGGTTGCGGCATCGTCGTCGCAGTCCCCGAAGGCCGGTCGACCCGCTACGAGATTGCTGACGCGCACCTCACGAAGGCGCTCACCGCTCTGGTCGACGTCGTGCTCGCCGTCGATGACGGAGAGCCCTGCACTGACGACAGCTGCGACGTCCCTCTCTGCTGCGGGACCGGCGCATGACCGCGACCGCGCTTCCCGCCCTGCTCGCGCCGGCCCGCCAACTGCTCCTGCAACGTCGCATCCGGATCATCGTCGCCATCACGATCACCTACAACGTAATCGAGGCGATCGTCGCGATCGCCGCCGGCACCGTCGCCTCCTCGACCGCCCTGATCGGCTTCGGCCTCGACTCGATCGTGGAGGTGCTCTCGGCTGCCGCGATCGCATGGCAGTTTGCCGCGCCTGACCCTGAGAAGCGGGAACGGGTCGCGCTGCGCGTCATCGCGGTGTCGTTCTTCGGCCTGGCCACCTACGTGTCCGTCGACGCCGTGCTTGCACTCACCGGGATCCGCGAGCCCGACCACTCTCCCGTCGGCATCGTCCTCGCCGCAGTGAGCCTGGCGATCATGCCGTTCCTCAGCCTGGTAGAGCGGCGCACCGGCAAGGAGCTGGGTTCTGCGTCCGCCATTGCCGACTCCAAGCAGACCCTCATCTGCTCCTACCTGTCCGCCGCGGTTCTCCTGGGGCTTGTGCTCAACCTGGTGTTCGGGTGGACCTGGGCCGACCCCGTGGCGGGGCTCGTCATCGTGGTCTTCGCTGTCCGCGAGGGCCTCGAGGCGTGGCGCGGCGACGCCTGCAAGACACCGGTGTCTGCCCTGACGGGCGAGCGTGAGGTCGAGGCCTGCGACTGCTGCTGAGCGGCAGGTCAGACGTGGGTGTGGTGTTCGTGCTGGGCGTGTTGGGCCGGTTCGATCTGGAAGGTGGAGTGCTCGACCTTGATGGAGAAGTGTTCGGCAACGCACCTCTGTAGGTCGTCGAGGATCTGAGGCGCGTGTCCGTCCCGGAAGCAGGAGTCCTCGACAGTGACGTGGGCGCTGAGGATGGGTAGGCCTGTGGCGACAAGGGAGGCGTGGAGATCGTGGACCTCGGTGACGTGTGGGAGCTCGAGCATGTGCGCCCGGACGTCGTCGAGGTCAAGGCCCGTGGGGGTCGACTCCATTAGCACCCCTGTGGTCTCGCGGAGGAGCTTGAGGGTGCGGGGGATGATCAAGATGGCGATGAGCATTCCGGCCAGGGCGTCCGCCTGACCCCACCCGGTGGTCATGATGATGACGGCGCTGACGATGACGGCGACCGAGCCGAGGGCGTCGTTGACGACCTCGAGGAACGCGGCCCGCATGTTCATGTTGGCCGACCGTCCGGCCGTGAGGACGGTGATCGAGATGATGTTCCCGACGAGTCCGATGATGCCGAATATCAGCAACTCAGAGGACGGGACGGCTGGGGGTTCGAACAGACGCCGGATGCCTTCCACGAGCGCGAAAAGGCCCACCGCGAGAAGCACGGTCGCTTGGGCTGTGGCGGCAAGAACTTCAGCTCGCTGAAACCCCCACGTCCGTTTCGACGTTGCCGCTCGTTTCATGAGCGTCGCAGCGAGGAGGGCCATGAACAGGCCTCCGGCGTCAGTAAGCATGTGGGCTGCGTCAACGAGGAGCGACAGGCTTCCCGTGATGATCGCGCCGATGACTTCGACGGCAAGGATCGAGGTCGTGATGCCGAAGGCAATGGCGAGGCGCCGTCGGTGATCAGGGCCAGCTGCTCCGGCGTGGTCGTGGCCTGCGCCCATGTCAGTGTCCTTCGTGGTGGTGGCGGTAGGAGGCACCGACGGAGTGCTCGGCTTGGAAGATGGCGTCTTGGACGAGCTTGCTGGCATGGTCATTGACGAGTCGGTAGAAGACACGGTTGCCGGCTTGTCGGGTGGAGACCATCCGGGCCATGCGGAGCTTGGCGAGGTGTTGGGACACGGCGGTGGGCGACTTGTCGACAATGTCGGCCAGATGGTTTACGGAGAGCTCTTCGTCTCGGAGGGCAAGGATCATGCGGACACGGGTGGCGTCCGCGAGCATCGAAAAGACCTCGACAGCGAGCTCGACAAAAGCATCATCCGGGTGAAGGTCCCCTTGCTGAGTATCTTCGTGCATGCGAAGATACTCACACGCAGGTGGTTTGATGTCTAGCGTCTTGGGGCAGTTCATCAGGCGGTCCGCCCGTGGGCTGATTACCCTGTGATCGCCCCTGACGGTTAGAGAGGAGACACGATGTTTCATCGCGCGTCTTCTTCTGCGGGTTCACGCTGGTCGGTCGGCATCTGGGCTTTGATGCTGTCGCTGACGGCAGCGACCCTGGCTGCAGTTCTCGGGATTCACTCCCTCGGCGATAACGCTCTCTCGAGCGGTGTTCCCGCCACGTCTAGCGTCGCTCAGGTCGCTCAGGCTGATGAGCCCCAGAGCGTTCAGGGAGCAAGCCTGCCTCTCTCGGTTGGTGATGAGGCGGTCACGGGCTTGTCAGAAGCTGGCGGCGCGCTTGCCTGCACGCTTCTGGCACTGCTGTGCGTAGTCACGCTCGCTATTGCTCTCGTGCGGATGCGCGCTGCTGCGGCGCGGGCTCTTGAACCTCTTGCAGGACCGGCACCAGTGCCGTTGTGGACTTCGGCGTGGTTGCGTCCTGACGGCGTGAGCTTGACCGTTCTGGGCATCTCCCGCATATAGGCACACCCCGATCGCGACCTGCGCGTCGACGAGAGGTGGCGGCGTGCCACCACGTTCGGCGTGTTCCTTCGAGACCGAGGACACCCCCTAGATGCTTCGCATTGTCAGGGTGACAGCACCGGCCCTTGTCGCCGTTCTCGCTGCCACCTTCCTTACTGCCACACCCGCCCAGGCGGTGACGTACCCCACCTGGGATGACGTGATCGCCGCGCGCTCCAATGAAGCGGCCACGGCCCAAAAGATCACCGAACTGACAGGGCTACTAGAGGGCCTCCGGCAGCAATCTGCCGATCTGTCGGCCGCAGCCGAGGAGCGCGGTGTTGAGCTCCAAGAGGCCCAGGATGAGGCCGACGCATCGACAGAGGTACTTCGTGGTCTGACCGACGACGTCGAGCGCGCCGAGCAGGACGCTGCAGACGCCGAGCGTCAGATCGGGCAGTGGGCGGCGTCCCTCGCCCGGACCGGCGGCACCGATCTGACGACGAATATCGCCGTCTCCGGTGCCGGCTCAGAGGACCTCCTCTCCCGGCTGGGGACGGCGTCGCAACTGTCCCTGACCTCGAACCGAATGCTGGCTGACGCGACAGCCACGGCGAACACCGTCGGCAGCCTCCGAGACCAAGCTGAGGTCGCCACCACCGAACGCGACCGCCTCGCCGGCATCGCCCTCGCGGCTCGGGACGCCGCCATTGAAGCGGCAGCAACGGCGCAAGCGGCAGTCCAAGAGCAGGAGACGCGAAGTTTCGAGCTCGAGGCGCAGTTGGCCGTGTTGAAGCAAGAGACCGCGACCGCGGAGCAGGGTTACGCCGAAGCGGAGGCTGCCCGGAAGAAAGCCGAGGCAGAGGCGGCAGCTCGAGCAGCCGCAGCACGGGCCGCAGCTGCGGCCGCGGCTGCATCTGCTTCGAGACCGGCTGCGCCCACCTCGTCAGCAGTGTCACCCGCGGGATGGACGATGCCGATTACGTCCTATTCGAGCTATCAGGCCTATGGCATGCGCATCCATCCGATCCTGCGCTACCCGAAACTGCACGCGGGCGCCGACTTCGGTGCCTCGTGCGGAAACGCGATCTATGCCGCCACCGCAGGAACGGTGACCTACGCCGGCGCGTATGGCGGCTACGGGAACCTCATCACCGTCGCCTCAGCCGGAGGGGTGTCCACCAACTACGCCCACATGTACACCGCAGGAGTCCAAGTCTCCGTCGGCCAGCAAGTCGCCGCGGGACAGCAGATCGCCGTAGTCGGCAACGCCGGCCAGTCCACGGGCTGCCACCTGCACTTCGAGCTGCGCCAAGGCGGCGCAGCGACCGACCCCATCGCCTACCTCCGAACCAAGGGAGTCTGACCATGGTCAGAAATCAATTCCTCGTCGCCGTCATCGCGCTTCTCGTCATCGCCGCCGTCGTGGTGGCGGTTGTGGTCTACAACGGGACCCGAACCGACACCGCCCAGCCGCTTGCTGCTGACCCGACGATCGCGCCCTCCAGCGCCGAAGTCATTCGTGAGGACACCCGCTACCTCGATCAGGTCGGCCCGGGCGCCATCACGGTGGTGGAGTTCCTCGACTTCGAATGCGAGTCGTGCGCGGCGATGTACCCCTACGTGGAGCAGGTCCGGGAGAAGTACGCCGGCGAGATCAACGTCGCGGTGAGGTACTTCCCCATCCCGTCTCACCGGAACTCTGAGAACGCGGCAGTGGCTGTGGAGGCTGCCGCCGAACAGGGGCAGCTCGAGGCGATGTACGCCCGCATGTACGAGACCCAGGCGGAGTGGGGCGAGAAGCAGGAATCGGAAGCGGCCCTGTTCCGCACGTTCGCGGAGGACCTGGGCCTCGACATGGCTGCCTTCGATAAGGCTGTGGCGGACCCTGCGACCTTGGAGCGGGTGGTGGCGGACAGAGCCGAAGGAACAGCCCTTGGCGTCACGGGTACCCCGACGTTCTTCGTCGACGGAGAGATGATTGAACTCACTGCCGTCGACGACCTCGACAAGGCCGTAGAAAGCGCGATTGCTGGTGGCTAGGAACCGCAAGCGCGCCAGCCAGGTCCCTGCCCCGACGGCTACACCGCCCAACATTCGATCCCTTGCGGTCCTCGGGTTGCTGCTGGCGTGCGTCACCGGGCCTGTCGGGTTCGTCATCAGCGTCGTGGCTTTCATCCGGTCCCGTCGCGCTGGTGACAAAAGCACCGTCGCCGTCGTCGGGATGATCGTCGGCCTTGCCACCACGGCCGCCTTCATCGGCGGAGTCCTCTACTTCCAAGCCGTCTTCGCCGGCCAAACCGGTGTCTGCGCCGAGCTCGGCCCCGGCGTCCACGACAGCGCATTCGGCACCTTCACCTGCCCCAAGAACTGAAAAAAACCATGACCCTCACCCCTCTGCACCGCCTGCTGCTTCCCCTTGCCCTCGTCACGCTCCTCGGAGCAGGGCTTGCTCTAACTGGCGCCCGGCCCGCTGCCGCCCATGACGCTCTCGCCCTGGCCGTTCCTGCCGCTGACGAAACGGTGACGAGCGAGCTCGCGGCTGTGACGTTGACCTTCTCCGAGACACCTCTGGCGGAGTTCGCGAACGCGATCGCCCTGAATGTCACAGGGCCCACCGGGGCCTCAGTCACCACCGGCGACCCCTCAGCAGACGGGACGACGTTGACGGTTCCCGTCGAGATCACCGATCAAGGACAGCACACCGTCACCTGGCAGAGCGTCTCCAGCGACGGTCACACCATTTCCGGCACGTATGCCTTCTCCTACGCCGGCCCCCTGGCCGCACCGGAACCTTCGCCCACAGCGACCGTCCCCGCTGCAGTCGCTCCGTCGGCCGAGGCGACAGAGCCTGCATCATCGGCGCCGCCGCACTCCCCGACCGAAGAACCTTCGAGCAACGTCGTGCCCTGGATCGCAGGAGTGACGGCCTTCGTCGCTCTCATGCTGATTCCCCTGATCGTCGTCCGGGTCCTCCGAGCTCGACGCCACAGGAGGGCCCTAGAGGCCGGTCCCGAGGACACTGAGGGCATCGAGGAGTGAGCGCACCGGCACGCCCACCAAGAACAGCTGGTCCGCCTCGATCCCGCGCCACGCTGATCGTGGCGGCTGTTGCCGCACTGGCAACGGTGGCTTTCGTCCTGACAGCTTCGAAGGCGTCGGAGATCGTGCTGATCGTGGACCCCGGTGAGGTGGTCCGATCCGGGTACACCGTCAGCAAGACGGTCAGCAACAGTGCTGCTGCGATCACTCTCGGAACAGCGTTCCTTGCCGCGGTCGCTGTTCCTCGTCATGCGTCCTCGCAGCACAGCTTGTTCCGGCTTCTTCGTGGCGCCGCGGCCCTGTGGGCGGTCTCGGGGCTCGCTGCGAGCATCTTCACCTTCGCCAATATCAGCGGAGTTCCCCTTTCTGAGGCCGGAACGGCCGCCTTTTGGGCGCAGTTCGCGTTCTACAGCACCGGCATCGAACTCGGACGCGCGTGGACCATCACGATCGCCATGGCAGCCCTGAGCGCCGCGTGGAGCACCCTCGCCCGCTCCCCCGGGCACGCCGCTGCCCTCACGGCCCTCGGGGCCCTGGCACTAATTCCCCTCGCCCAGCAGGGGCACGCTGCAGGGTCGGCGTCCCACAACCTGGCCGTCGTGTCGATCCTGATGCACGTCCTGTTCGCCTCGATCTGGGTCGGCGGACTGGTGGCCCTGGTGTGGCTGAGACGCACGCTTCCCGGAGCGGCGTTCCCGGTTGTCCTTCGTCGCTACTCCGCGATCGCCTTCGCGGCATTCGTTGCGGTGGCCCTGTCCGGGCTTGTCAGCGCCAGCATCCGCCTCACCGACCCCGGCACACTCCTTACCACCTCATACGGGCTCATCGTGCTCGGCAAAATCACTGTGCTCGTGCTGATTGGAGCGCTCGGCGTCATCTACCGCCGGTGGCTGCTGCCGCAAGTGACATCCGGCAGAACCCGACTGTTCTGGGCCCTGGTCGGTGCTGAGGTGATCTTCATGGGGCTTGCGTCCGGCCTGGCTGGGGTCCTCGCCCGCACTGCGCCTCCCGGAGCTGAGCAGGAGATCTATGAGACCGGACCGGTGACACCCGCGGAGTCCCTGACCGGGTCACCGTTCCCCGCGCCGCCGACATGGCGAACCCTCTTCGATGGACAACCCGATCCGTTCTGGCTGCTTCTTGTCATCTTCGCCGCCGCCTCGTACTCCCTCAGCGTGCGAACTCTTCGCAGTCGGGGAAGCACGTGGCCATGGCAGCGCACAGCAGCGTTCATGGCAGGGATTGTGCTGACGGTCTGGGTGACGTGTGGGCCCTTGTCCATCTACGCCACCTACTTCCTCAGTGCCTACACGATCACGATCGTCGTCCTGATTCTCGCCGGTGCGTGCCTTGCCCAAGGGCGCCCCGTGCTGCTGGCCAGGGCAACATCTGCACCTCGAACTGACGGAACAAAGGGTGCCAGGGAATGGGCCGGAGCCGTCCTGACCGCCCCCGCCCGTGTTGTGACGGGCAGCCCTCTTAGTGCTGGGCTGACGGTTCTGGTGGTCCTGGGCCTTGCCATGGCGTCGGTGGGGATGAGGTGGGCTGTGACGGAGCCCCTTGGGCGTCTCGTCGTCCTTGCTGCGGTGCTGGTCACCGGAACGGTTCTGGGGCACACCGTCAGAGCAGCCGTCACCAAGCGGCGGCCGGCCGACGTCGTCCTGATCGGCATCATTACCGCTGTCGCTCTCGCCGGCGTCGCGGTGACGCTATTGGGTCCGACCCTGATGCTCGACTGGTTCAAGACCATGAACCCCGGAGGCCACCCTGCCGCCGACGCCGATCAACGGCTCAGCAGCATCACCCTCTTCGCCAGCGCGGCCATCACCGCAGCTGTCGCACTCCTCGCCACCGCCCGCGCGCTCGCCCCTGAAGGAAGCGCTACGAGTACGCCAACCCCCTCAAAGGACTCACCCGCATGAGACGTCCCCTACGCCCCCTCCTTGCCGCGGCCGTCGCTGTGGTGCTGGCCGTCACAACGGCTGGCTGCTCCTCGAGCGACTCCGTCGCTGACCAATACGCAGACGGGTCGACCAAGAACTACATCGCCGGAGACGGCACAGTCGTTGAGATCCCGCCCGCCAACCGGGGGGAAGCCGTGTCGTTCAGCAGCACCACGGAACTTGGTGAGCCCCTGGAGTCTGCGGACTACGACGGCGACGTGATGGTGGTGAACTTTTGGTACGCCGCGTGCCCTCCGTGCCGCGCCGAGGCCCCGGACCTTGAAGCCCTCCACCAGCAGTACAAAGACCAAGGGGTGTCCTTCATCGGGGTGAACGTCCGCGATCAAGCCAGCACCGCAGTGACATTCGCGGAGAAGTTCGGGGTCACCTACCCCTCCGCCATCGACATCACCGACAGCGCGATGCAGCTCGCCTTCGCCGGCCAAGTACCCCCGAACGCCGTCCCGACCACAATCGTCGTCGACCGTGAAGGACGAACCGCGGCCCGCGTCACCGGTCGAGCCGAGAAATCCATACTGGAATCACTCATCACGACCGTCCTTGCCGAGACACCGTGAACCTCGCTGACACCGTCTTCAGCGGGCAACTCCTCATCGCCATCCCGATCGCCCTGTTGGCCGGCCTGGTGTCCTTTGTCAGCCCGTGCGTGCTTCCGCTCGTCCCGGGGTACCTCGGCTACGTCGGAGGCCTCGCCGATCCCACCGCCCGAACCGGAAAACGGCGCCTCCTCATCGGAGTGGGCCTATTCGTCGCAGGCTTCGCCGCCGTGTTCATCGCCTACGGGGCTGTCTTCGGTGCGCTGAGCGTCTGGCTCATCCAGTGGCAAGGACTTGTCACGCGGATCCTCGGCATCGTCGTGATCGTGATGGGGCTCGTTTTCATCGGGCAAGTCAGCTTCCTCCAGCGCACCCTCACCCCGAGGTGGCGTCCCGCGACGGGACTTGCCGGGGCGCCCTTGCTGGGTGTCGTCTTCGGGCTGGGCTGGACACCCTGCTTCGGGCCAACCCTTGCCGCCATCTCGGCCCTCAGCCTCAGCAGCGGCTCCGCAGGACGCGGCGCCCTCCTCGGGCTCGCCTACTGCCTAGGTCTCGGGTTGCCGTTCGTGCTCGTCGCCCTGGGTCTGTCTTGGGTGACCGGCTCCGTCGCGTTCGTCAAACGGCACATCCGCACCATCAACCTCGCCGGCGGCGCAATCCTCATCGCCGTCGGTGTCGCCATGGCCACGGGCATCTGGACCGCACTCATCTACCAGCTCCAAGGCCTCATCAACGGCTTCGTCCTTCCCCTCTGACACGACCAGGACCCCATGACTACCCCGCCCCTGCACCGCGAACGCCTCACCCCCACCCCGGCCGTCTACATTGCGACGATCCTGGTGATCCCCGCCACCTTCCTGGTGTTCCTGCCCATCAACGTCGCCGCGGGCATCATCGTCGCCGCCGTGCTCTACCTCGGCTCCGTCACTGCATTCATCGCCACCTCCCCCGTCATCCAGGTCACCCCCGATGGGTTCTTCGCCGGTGCCGCATACCTGACCCCCGACGAGATCGGGACAGTCACCACCTACACCGGCGGCGCCGCGACGCAACAACGCGGCCCCCTCCTCGACGCCCGAGCGTGGACGCTCTTCCGCGGGTGGGTGCATCCCGTCGTGAAGATCGCACTCCTGGACGACACGGATCCCGCCCCGTACTGGCTCGTGTCCACCCGGCACCCCGACGAACTCGCGGCGGCCCTGGCCACTGTGACCCGCTCGAAGGAGGGCGCCTGAGATGCCGGCACTTGACCTCGCCGTTCTGCTGGGCTGGGCCCGAGGCCCTGTGTCTCCTGTCGCGATTGGCGCCGCCCTGTTGGGAGCCGGCTACGTGCTCCTGTTTCGCCGGGCGCGACGCCGAGACCAGGCCCTTGCTCCTGGCCGGCGTGGACCTGGTGTCGGGCGGGCGACGGTGTTCGTTCTGGGTTGCGTACTCATCGTCCTGGTCACCGCAACGGGGGTTCAGACGTACAGCCGGGAGCTGTTCTCGGCGTTCATGTTCCAGCAGCTGACGCTGCTGATGATCGTGCCGCCGCTGCTCATCCTCGGACGACCAGGAACGGTGCTGCTGCGGGGCCTGCCCCGGCACGGCGTAGGACTTGTCGCACTTCGGGCAGCTGTCCAGGCGCTCAGATCGCGTTTCGCGCGTGCAGTCGTGAATCCGATCGCCGTGTTCCCTCTGCTGCTGGTTCCGCTGTTCGGGCTCTACCTGACCGGCGCCATCGACGCGCTCCTCGCCACCGAAGCGGGACGAGCGTCCCTGCAAATCGGCTTCCTCGCTGTGGGGGTGGTGGTCATGGTGCCCTTGGTGTCCACAGACCCGTTGCCTCGACAGACGTCCTACGTCATTCGAGTCTTCGACGCGTTCCTCGAGATGCAGATCCACGCCGCCTTCGGCCTCACCCTCATCTTCAGCAGCGCCCCCCTCGTCGCAGCCTTCAGCAGCCCCTCACCCAGTCTTGGCGTTGATGCCCTCCGCGATCAGCAGCTTGCCGGTGCCCTGGTGTGGACGTACGGGGAACTCCCCGTCGTGGTGATCCTCCTCGTCAGCCTCGCCCGCTGGCAGCGACAGGACACCCGAAAAGCCGCAAGAGCGGCGAGGCGTGCCGACGTCGAAGGCGACACCGAACTCGACGACTACAACGCCTACCTCAGGAACATCAACCATGGCGGCCGAAATGACTAGGACACGTCGGCCACCGGCACGGGCCACAGGTCTCCCTCAGCCACCCG
>Ga0308169_10001071_pt1 | contig 34212 bp, 37 predicted proteins | sample PhyBR1_2_FD_202139 | JGI IMG/M metagenome (GOLD analysis project Ga0308169, IMG submission 202139) | Phyllosphere microbial communities from UC Gill Tract Community Farm, Albany, California, United States - DLSLSB.R1 | ecosystem: Host-associated > Plants > Phyllosphere > Unclassified | place...
GCGGCGTGATCGTCGTCGGCGATGGGGGCGGCGGCGGCGTCGGCTTGGGCGCGGGAGAGGGGAAGCATGGTAGACGGCTGCGGGCGGCGCAAGAACTCGATAAGTCAGCTGAGGAGCTCTAGGTGGAGCGCAACACGAGCCGAGCCTGGCGGCTGAGGCGAGGGAGCGAGGGAGGTGGGCGGGGAGGCGTGTGCTTTGGGGAGCCGGGGGGAGGGACGAGAGGGCCGAGGGAGGGTGCTGCGCTGGTAGATAGGGAGCAGAGCGCACCTTGAGAGCGAGTTGCTGGAGCCTGGACCCTGGTCGAGGGACGTTCGACGAGAGCGAGTGAGGAGAAAGAAGGAGAGAAGGAGCGCGGCGCCCGAGTTGGGCGATTTCTCGGCGCGGCTCTCGGTCGATGCCAAGTCGCGCTCTGCGACAGGGAGGGACGTGTGCTGCAAGTGCAGCTGCGAGCTCTAGCAGTTCCGCCTCGCAAAGGTGCTCTCGGGACGAGCTGGCGAGGCTGAGCAGGGCGCGCGCGACCTGAGCGGCGACGCGCCTCGCACGACGTCGCTCGCTCTCCTCTCTCTACCAACTGATGCGCATATTGAGCTGCTTGTTCGAGCTGATGCCACTCGAGCCCTCGAACGAGCCATCGAGGAGAGAGAAAGCAGAAAGCCGCCGCAGCGAGGTACGAAGGGGGTCGAGCGCGACGTCCCACGTCGTGGACGACGGCGCACAAGGCCGACTCGCAAGCTGCACGAGCAAGTGCATGAACGTGAGGGAGCAAGCAGCCGCTTCAGGGCGGTCGACCACCAAAGCAAGCTAGCTTGAGAGCTCGCTTGCGAAGGTCGCTCTCGAGTTTCGACGGCCGAGCGTACGGCGACGACGGGCGAGGGACGAAGCGCTGGGAGATCGGCTCTATAGCAGAGTCTATCAAGCACACCGTACGACAGGGTAGAAGCCCCACAGGATCGAGGACGAGGAGGCGGGGATGTCGGACCGGCGAGCGAGGCGGACACGTCGACGGCGGCAGCTGCAGACGAGCGCACGAGTTCGTCAGCGAGTTGCGCTCAAGGCGGGGAGGGAGGGAGGTGAAAGGAGAGGGAGAGAGACACGCACCTCGACAGCGAGCCCCAAGAACTCCTCCTCCTCCTGTTCATCCTCCTCGAGCGCTCTCGCCGACGCCGATCTCGGTGAAGCAAAGCGACGATCGGCGCCCGAAGATCGTGAGCACAGCTTGACACATCGTAATCGACGCACCGCCGTACGACTCGGCGCACTCCACGAGGGACGACGCAGCGTCGTTCGGGTCGAGCGGCGAGCCGAGCGTGTTGATCGAGCCGCCGCTGATGACGCAGTCCCTGCGAAACGTGCGAGGCGAGCAAGGTCAGCGTGCAAGCTTGGCTGAGGGAGAGAGGCGCGGAGGAGAGGTGGACGACAACGAGGAGGACAACGAGGAGGAGGAGGAGGAGGAAGAGGAGGAGGAGGAGGAGGAGGAGGAGGAGGACGCACTTTTGGCGGCTCTTGCGTGCAAGCACGACGACAATGACCAGGGTTGTGCGCGATCAACCGAGCGTGCGACGGAGCAAGGCGCTCGACGAGATGAGGCGCGCGACTGCGAGCAGGCGCAGCCGAGCCGGACGCTGCGCGAAGCCGATGGCGACAGCGGTGTGCGGCGTAGCGTGAGAGCTACGTGCAGAGAGCAGCCTTCAGCGTCTCGTGGAGCGGTGCGACAGCAATGAGCGACGGGGAGAGGGTCAACCCGGGCGGAGGAGCAACACCTCCTCGTTCACCTCTCGCTCTCGACTAGACCGCTGCCAGATCGACATGACGAGCTTCAGGGGGATCTCTCTGGACCAGGTGCGTGGTCGCACCTCTCTCCCTCGCTCTCCAGCGCTGACCTCGTCGCCCTCTCCTCCTCATCTCCCACCCGCACCTGTCCCCCTCGCTCCTCCGCCCTGCAGGACCCGCGCTTCAAGGACAAGCAGTCTGCGCTCCTCGCCAAGACCTCTTTCCCTGCCTCGTTCAACACCAAGGTCCGTCCATTGCCGCCTTCACTTACCCCCTCTCCCCGTTCCCCCCGCCTCCTGAGCCTGGCCAGGTGCTGACGTCCTCCCTTGCCTCGCAGGTCGACATCCGCAAGGTCGAGATGGCCGTCATGAAGCCGTGGATCACCAAGAAGGTCATCGAGCTCCTCGGCTTCGAGGACGACGTCCTCCTCGAGTACATCTTCTCCCTCCTCGAGGACAACGAGAACCCGGTGCGTGCTGCATCCACCTCTGGCTCGGCCGTACCCGATCCGTTCGCTGTCGTGCGGGCCTGGGAGAAGATGTACTCGAGCTGACGCCCATCAACGTCGCAGGTCGTCGACGGCAAGCAGATGCAGCTCCTCCTCACCGGCTTCCTCGAGTCCAAGACGGCCGCCTTCATGGCGGCGCTGTGGGACCTCCTCCTCAGCGCTCAATCCAACCCGCTGCGCGTCCCGACCGCCCTCCTCGAGGAGAAGAAGCGCGAGATGCGCGCGCGCGAGGAGCAGGAGGCGCTGCGGCGTCGGGACGAGGAGCACCTCGACGAGGTGCGCAGGAGGGAGCGCGAGGGACGCAGCGGGCCTGGAGGCGGACGAGGAGGGCGGGGAGGGCTTGGAGGGCCGCCCCAGGGCAGGGGAGGGTACGGTGGGCGGAGCGACGACCGCGGTCGCGGCGGAGGGTCTGGGCCGCGCGGAGGAGACGGCGGATTCAGGGGCGGCGGCGACGGCGGATACGGCGGGTATGGACCGCGCGGCGGACCGAGCGGCGGCGGGAGAGGAGGGTACGGTGACGGCGCCGGGACTCGAGGTGGACGAGGAGGAGGGGGTGCCGGAGCGGCGGTGCGTCCTCTCTCGCTCTTCCGCTCACTCACACCCAGACGAACACTCCGAGCTGACTTCGGCCCCTGCCCGCAGTACCAGCGAGGCCGCTCTCGATCCCGCACCCCTCCCGGCCCACCTCCCCGCCGCCGACGCTCCTACTCGCGCTCACGCTCTCGGTCGCGCTCTCCCCCTCCTCGCCGCCGCCTTCGCTCTCCCTCTCGCTCTCGCAGCCGGTCACCCGGCCCGAGTCAGCGCCGTGCCGGCCGCAGAGCGAGCCGCAGCCGCAGCAGGACTCGCAGTCCGCCGCCGCCGCGCAGGAGGCGCTCGCCCAGCCGCAGCAGGAGCAGGAGCCGGTCGCCTCGGCCGAGGCGACGTATCGACGACGATGAGCGCGGCGGCGCGGCGGCGGCATCGAGGCAGCGTTCAGCGAGGGACGCGTTCTCGCCGTCGCCGCCGAGGAGGCGATCGCCCTCCCCGGTTCGTCGCGGCGGACCTGCCGCGGGCGACCGCTCGCGGTGGGAGCAAGAAGATGAGGGCCCGGATGCGGTCAAGCAGGAGCGCGATCAGGTGCGTGTCTGTCCCTTTCTCGCCCTCGACGACATCGGCTCGAGCGGCAGCACGTGCAGTCGGCCGCGCTGCGCCGACGGCCCTTCGCGACGTGGGAGTAACGTTCGGGCAGCTCGCTGACGCTCTATCTCTTTCTCGCGCGCAGGACCTCTCGCGGCGCGAGTCGGAGCTCAAGGAAGGCCTGCTCCGCAAGAAGGTGGTCGCCTCGCGCTCGTCGCGCTCCTGAGCGGCGCCTCTCGGCCCACGGCGTCGTCGTCGTCGGCGCAGTGCACTGCTTGGGCGAGTAGGGGAACCGGTGCAGGGAGCGAGGGGCAGCGTAGGGTTGCGAAATGCCATCTCGACGAGGTTGACCACGACGAGCCGACTCAGGCGGCGAGAGCCCGGGCAAGAGCGTGTCGAGCTCGAGAGATACTGTCCCACTGCTTGCACGAGAGTGTCACTTCAAAAACGCTGCACGACGAGCGTCGAGTTGAGCGTGCCTTGCGGGCCTTGCGAGGAGAGCGCGCCGGCTCGCAGGGGGTCAGCTCGCTCTCCGACAACTCGACCGCACCGACGACTGGACCTTCGCAGGGACTGTCCAAGTGCAGCTCTCTGGGCCCCAAGCCTACTGCGCCCGCGACTGCCGCCTCTCGTCGCCGACCTCGCCCATTGTGCCCCTCCCTCCCTCCTCCCCCTCTCGACCCGTCTCGACCCGGCGAGCCTCGTACTCCTCGCACCGCGCCGCCCAGCACCCGCCGAGATGGGCCCGGACCCGTCCTCGTCGACCCACACCCCACCGTTCCAGACGAGCGCGAGCCCGTTCCTCGACCCCGCGCTCTCCGCCCTCCATTCCTTCCTCTCCGGCAACGCACCGAGCCCCGTCACCTCGTCCAGCCACGCCCGCAAGAGCACCACCGGCTCGGCGTGCGGCGCACCGAGCCCCGAGGCGGCGCAGTCAGCGTCGTCGTCGTCGTCGTCGGCGGCGTTCCGCGGCCTCGACCAGCCAGGCGTCGGCGCGTTCCCCTCGGCCACGGCCAACTTCGCCGACCTCCTCGCCGAGTTCACGCTCCAGCCCAATGCGCTGAGCCCCGGAGCAGCGGGCGTGACGGGCGCGACGGGCGGCGAGGGCATGGCCGGCGTCGAGCAGCCGGGCGGTGCAGCAGCCGGGCACGAGGCCCTCATGGAGCAGCTCCGGCTCCTGTACCCGACGCTCGACTCGCCTGCGGCCGCAGCGCAGTCGCCGCCGCCGGGCCAGCCGGACCTCCAGGCCCAGCTGCAGCAGCTCCTCGCCGGCGGCGTGCCCGCGAGCGAGACGCCGACGCCGACGCTTGGCTCTGCCGCGGCGCCGCAGTCGTTCATGCCGCCGTCGCACGTTCAGCACTCGCCCCAGAGCGGCGGCAGCGCACCGCACCCCTACGCGCCGCCCTCCCCCTCCGCCTACTCGCCGCACCCTTCCTCGTCGCACCAGCCGAGCCCGATGCCGGCCTACCTCACCAACGGCTCGTCCTACCACCAGCACCAGCACCAGCACTCGGGCTCGTCGACGCCGAGCCAGGCGACGTACGGCGCGCCGGCAGCGCAGAGCGGGTTCGCGCTGCCGCAGCTGTTCCAGCAGATGCTCGGGTCCTTCCAGCCCGGCGCGGCTGCGGGCGTGGACCCGAACCAGAGCTTTCTCGCGCAGCAGCTGCAGAACGCTCCGTTCCCGGCCCAAGTCGCGGCGCTGCAGCTGCTCATGGGCGCCCAGATGCAGGCGCAGGTGCAGGCGCAGGCGCACGCGCAGCACGCCCAGATGTACCAGCAGCAGCAGCACCACCACCACCAGCAGCGCCAGCAGCAGCAGAACGGTAACGCGCATGGGCAGCAGCAGCAGCACTCGCACGGCATGAGCAGCGGGACCGTCAGCCTCGACGGGTCGTATCGCGAGAACGAGGTGCGTTCTCTCTCTCTCTCTCCTCGCTCCTCTCCTACCGTCCCCAGCTCGGGCTGACGCTCTTCCTTACCGCTCGCAGTACCTCTTCAGCCCGATGATGTCGCCCGCCATGACGCCGCACTCGGCCTTCACCAACGCCTCGTCCCTCCCTCCCTCGGTCGGCCCGAGCGCCGTCCCCCTCGTCTCGCCCGCCGACCTCTTCCCTCCCCTCACCTCGCCCGCCCTCGGTCCGCAGCTGTACAGCACGGACGGCGCCTCGGGCTCGTCCTCGACCGGCCGCATCGCCCCGCAGCGCAACTCGCTCCAAGGCCTCGTCGACGGCGTCGGCGCCCTGTCGACCCAGCTGCCCGGAGGCGCTGCGCCCGGCTCACCCGCCGGATCGTACTACTCGCCTCGCTTGGGCCCGAGCGACGTCGGGACGTCGACCGGTGCAGGCGCGGCGGCGGGTCGGCGCGGCGCGAGCAGCGCGGCGAAGAAGACGCGCCCGAGCCCGCTCATCAAGCCGACGCCCGACTCGGCGCTCGAGCGACGTCGAGGACGCACCAAGACGGTGTCGGCGGGCGCGCACGGCGAGCGGCGGGCGGGGAGCAAGAGCGCGACGAGCAGTCCCTTCCTGGGGCCGACGACGGCCGGCTCGTCGGGCGGGCAAGGACGAGCGGGCAGCGTCATGTCGACGAGCGGCTCGTCGTCGAGCAAGGCGTCGCCCAACGAGCAGGGCGGGCCGCACGCGCAGGCGCAGCAGCACGGTCTCGGCGGCGGCGGCGGCGGCGGCGGGTTCGCAAGCTTCGACACGCCGAGCCCGGTCGACCTTGCGTCGTCCAGCTACGGCACCCAGTCGACCTACCCGTCGCCTCAAGCGCAACAGCAGTACCAGCTACCGAGCTCGACCTTCGCGCACCAGCCGAGCTTGCCCGGCGTCGTCGAGGGCGTCGCCGTCTCGTCACCGTCGGTCGACCCGCAGATCTTGGCGATGCAGCCGCCCTCGATGCTTCCGCCTCAGCAGCACATCCAGCAGCATCAGCGACCGCACCACCAACCCCAGCAGCCGTATCAGCTCGAGCCTATGGGCCCTCCTCCACCCCCCTCCGCCGGCTTCAACCCCGTCACGCCCGCCTCGTTCATGAACTTCTCGAGCGACTTCGACGTCAACGGCCTGTCGTCGCTGTCGCCGGCCCTCGGCGCGCTGCAGGCGCACGACATCGACTCGGCCCTCTCGTCGCTCAGCAACAGCCCCGCCCTCCTCCCTCAGCCCGACGCCGCCTTCATCCCCGCCGCCATGGACCTCGGTGCCGCCGCCCAGTTGCTCGAGGAGCTCGGCCCGCCAAGTAATACTTCCGCCGCGGCCGCGCCTGCCGCAGTCGGCAACGGCGACGACGAGGACACGTTCGTCGCCCCGCCGCCGCCGTCGACGAGCAAGGCGGCTCCCCGGCGCAAGGGCGCCTCGGTGCGAGCGTCGCCGGCCCTCAAGCCGGTCGACGTGGCCGGCATGGGCGGCGCGACCGTCAAGGGCAAGGGCAAGGCGTCGGTCGGCGGCGCAGGCGCAGGCGCGTCGGGAGCGAGGAAGGGCAAGGCTGCGAGCAAGGTCGCACCGAGCCCCAAGATCGGGCCGAGCCCCAAGATCCGCCCTCTACTCGCGAGCAGTGCGTCCTTCCCTCTCACTCGCACGCTTTCTCGCTCGCGCGATGCCTCTCTCGTACGAGCAGGTCGCTGACTCGCGCACGCCACCTCCCGCCCGCAGATGCAGCACCCGACGCGCAGGCGCGCCTCGCGTCCAAGAGCAACTACGAGAACATCCTCGACGGCCGCGGTCCGGACCTCCTCGGTCTCCCCTCGTCGATGCAGTCCGAGCTGCAGGCGGCCGGCCCGGCGTCGGTCAACAGCAGCGCCGCTCCACCTATCGACTCGCGCCGCTCGTCGCACAAGGTCGCCGAGCAGAAACGGCGCGACTCGCTCAAGCTCTGCTTCGACGAGCTGCGCAAGCTCCTGCCGCCGATCCTCCCCTACACGGACGAGCGCGACCGCCGCCCGGGCGACGGCAACGTCGGCGGGCAACGTCACGGCGAGGTGGACCGAGAGAACCCCAACCGCGGCGTGAGCAAGGTCGCGCTGCTCAGGAGGAGCAACGAGTACCTCGGCATCCTGCGCGAGCGGATCGAGCGTCGCGACACGGCCATCTCGGCCTTGCGCGACCAGCTCCTCGTCCTGCGGGAGCAGCTCGGCATCGCCGAGCTCGGCGAGGAGGACGAGGAGGTGCCAGGACTCGACCTCGACCTCGACCACATCGACAAGGAGGAGAAGCAGGCCGGCAACCTCGCGTTCTGTGCGTCGCTCTTGCTCTCTCGCCTTTCCTCTCCTCCTCCCTCGTGCCTCGACTGACTCTCTTGCTCCTGCTCGCAGACGAGGACCTCGATTTTGACCAGAAGGTCGCGCCCGTCGTCGCTCGCCGAGCCTCAGCCTCGTCCTCTCGTCGGCCCTCGGTCGCGCTCGACACCAAGCCTGCCGCAGCTCCTTCTCGGGCGACGGGCACTCGACGGTCGGCGCGCATGTCGCAGACGGCGCACGAGGACCAGGCGATGGAGGTCGAGGGGGAGGAGTAATCCTTGGGCTGTGCCGTCGTCCCTTTCTCTCTCTCTCTCTCTCGCCGTCGCTCTCCTCGTCGTCCCCCTCGTTGTTGCAAACCTTGTTTCGCTCCTAACAAGCCTCGATCCGCGCTGCCCGTCGCCGGCGACGCTCGCGCCGTCTGGTTCGTCTCGGACGGACGAGCCCCTGTCCGCTCTCCGGATTGTCCGAGGCGCACTTGGCTCGGCGAGCTCGTCGCTGCCGCTCTCGCTTCTGCACCTCGCTGTGCGACGAGCTTGCTGGCCCCTGCTTCCGCTGCATGCCGCGCCACCACCGCGCACGACGACGCAGCGACTCGAGCGACTCGAACGACTCGGCGAGCTCGTCCTCCTCCAGCGGCCTCGACTCGTCCTCGGGCGCACCTTCATCGAGCAGTTCCTCGACAGCACGTCTGCGCGAGAAGGGCCGGCATCGGTACCGCGACCGCTCGGACTCGGACTCAGACTCGGGCTCGTCCTCGACCTCGTCCTCGTCGACGTTCAAGGTGAGCTCCTCTTTCCCTCGGCCGACCGACTCGCTCCAGATTAGCAAGCTGCGGCGCTGACCTCGGTTGAGCTCTACAGGAACATGCAGCACCTCATCATCATCGTCAGCGACGCCGAGCTCGACCGCATCGCCGCACTCGCCCGCAGAGCAACGCCGTGCTCGCCGGCGGCGCCGTCGTCTTCCTCGCCCTCGGCATCGTCCTCGTGTACCTCGTCACTCGAGGCGACGCTCCTACATCGGCGGCATCATCAAGCTCGTCTTCGACGGGCGGTGGCGGCGCAGGAGCGGGAGCTGGGTCGGCAGCAGGAGGAGCGGGTTCGAGCGGGGAGGAGAACTCAGCTTCACAGGTGCGTGCGCCAACTTCCTTCTCCACGCTAGCTCCGAGAGGCCGAGCTGACGTGGTCCCTCGCAGCTCTCGGGCAAGTCGGGCGGCCCCTCGAGCTCACCGTCCAGGACGAGCGGGGCGGCGAGCGGGGGCGGCGCAGCGTCGCCCTCGTCGACCGGTACTGCAACGCCGCCGGCCATGTCCAACGGCGGGCCCTACACGCTCGTGACGAGCTACGAGGGCGACGCGTTCTTCGACGGGTGGACGTTCTGGGCCGACGCAGGTGCGAGCGCTTTCCTTGACCTTCCCAAACTCGACCGGGCGGCCTGATCCTGATCTCGCATCGCGACCTTCGAGCAGATCCTACTCATGTGCGCCTCTCGATCTTTGAGTTCGTCGAGTCGAGCTCATGCCGAGCGTGCGCAGGGCCAAGTCGACTACGTCAACCTCGACGACGCCAAAAGCGCCGGCCTCATCTCGACGAGCGCGAGCTCTATCTTGATGGTCCGTCCTGTCTCGCCTCGCTCAGGTCTCCTTCGAGTCGTTCTCACGGCTTATAGCTCCCTGCAGAAGGTCGACAACACCACGACGCTCGACGCCGGCGCGGCGAGAAAGTCGGTGCGCATCCACAGCACCGAGGCGGTCAAGATTGGCTCGATCGTCATCGCCGACATCATCAAGATACCCTGGGGCTGCTCTAGTGCGTCCTCCTCCCTCTCACTTGTCGACGGCGGGAGGAGCAGAGCTGACGGCGAGCGCGTTACGCAGCTTGGCCGGCGTTTTGGATGAACGGGCCCGACTGGCCCGACGGCGGCGAGATGTGCGTCGACTCTCTTCTCCTTTGCAAGCCCTCGCTCGTCGAGGGAACGGCAGCGCGTTAGCAAGCGACGAGGCTGCCGAGCCGATCCAGCCGCTCATCCCGCTTCGTACGCCCGCAGCGACGTCCTTGAGGGCGTGCACGACGATGCCGCGAACCAGATCACGCTGCACACCAAGGACTCGGGCTGCAAGATGACCGAGAGCGTCGACGTGACCGGGACCCTCGTTCCTGCCAAGTGCGTCGCGCCCTTTCCTTCCTTTCCTCCCCGCTCGAGCCGCTTCCCGCCGCTTCGCTCTCTCAGCTCGGCCCTTGCAGCTGACACCCTCATTCTCTCGCACGCCCGCAGCAACGACTGCAACGCCAAGGTGAACGGCAACACGGGCTGCTCGTACGCCGAGACGGCCAAGGACTCGTACGGCGAGGGCTTCAACACCGCCGGCGGCGGCGTCTTCGTCACGTCGTTCACGACCGACGCGATCGAGCAGTGGTTCTGGAGCCGACCTGACGTACCGCAGAACATCCTCGACGGCGCGCCCGACAGGAAGACGTGGGGCAAGCCGAGCGCGAGCTGGCCGAAGAGCGGCTGCGCCGTCAGCGAATACTTCAAGGACCAGGACCTCATCTTCGGTGCGTGCTCTCACTGCCGTCTCTCTTCTCGTCGATGTACTCTCGGCTGATGAGATCTGCGGTGACAGACACCACGCTCTGGTGCGCTCGGCCCTCCTCGACGTCCTCCTTCTCGTCCCTCGCACTGACCCTCGCTCTACCTCTCCTCCCTCTTGCGCTCCCTCGCAGCGGCGACTGGGCCGGCGCAGTGCGTCTCCTCTTTCCCCTCCGCGCCCTCTTCTACCGACGAGAGCCCGCTGACGCCGTCCCCTCGCGCGCGCAGGTCTGGCCCGAGCAGTGCCTCTCGCTCGGCGCGACGTGCTCCGACGCCGTCCGGGACCCGAAGAACTTTGATAACGCGTATTGGGAGGTGGCGTACGTGCGCGTGTATTCTATCTAGCGCGAGTCGAGCGAGCTTTGGGCTGTTCGAGAGGCGAGCACGAGAGCGAAGAGCGAGAGGTGAGCGTGCAAGCTTTTGCAAGGAAGGCGCACCGCGACTGTAGCGTAGCGCGCTGTAGAGAGCAGCTTCGTAGAGATGCACGAGTGCGAATCTGGCTCGGTTGAGAGCACGAGAGCAGAGACGGGCGACGAGACAAAGCGAGATGAGGAGGAGGGCGAGGCGAGGACACCTCCTGCGCGATCGCCTCCTCCCGGGCATGCTTAAGTAAGACCTTGGAGTGCAGCGCGCTCCTATGCAAGCACACAGCCCGTGCGAGCGGCGAGAGAACGGAGGCAGCGAGGGAGCCAACCACCTGCTTCGTCGCGGCCAAGTCGCTCTCGCCTCCCACCGCGCCTCGACGACCACACGACCAAGCATGCCGGCCATTGCACCGATCCAGGGCGCGCTCCGCAAGCACGTGCGTCTGCTCTCCTCTCGCCTCCATCGTGCGCTGTTCTGTTGAGCCGAGGCTGATCTCGCCCCCCGTCCTCCCCGTCCTCCTCCGCCCGCTCTCGCGCCCGCAGCTCCTCACCAACCTGAGCATCGGCATCGGTGGTGGCCTCGTCGTGCGTCCATGCCCCTCCTCCTCGCGCCGTCCCCCCGCCCAGCTGCGACCGCGGCCGGCCACCTCGTCCTCACCTCCTCCCTCGCACCGCCGGCTGACCTCGCCTCGTCTTCCTCCCGCACAGGCCGGCTACTCGTACTGGCAGCTCGTCCACCTTCCCCTCGTCCGCAACCGCGACAACTGGTGCGTCCGCCCTCGCGCGATCCTCTGCCTCTCATCCACCGTCTGGGCGAGAGAGCTGATGCACCGCCGACGGCGCGGCTACAGGTACCTCGAGCAGGCCAAGCTCAAGGCCGAGTCGGCATAAGCGCGTCGGTGGCTGTAGACTGCGCGGCGAGAGGGTCAAGGAGGAGGGAACGACGATTTGTCTCGAGCATTCGCCCCCGGACGAGAGCGCCATCTCGGGTCTTCGTGAGAAGGAGCGAGGAACCCCGCATGCTCGCTTCTCGACGCCTCGCTGCTCGCTGCGACACGCTCTGCCTCTGCTTCATCCTCCTCGTCGTGTGCTGCACAGCGCCACCTCTCTCGACATGGCCATCGCTCCGATCCAAGGCGCCCTGCGCCGCTCTGTGCGTCCTCCCTGCTCTCTGCCTCTACGTCGCACCCGCTCATTCAGCCACGACGCCCACTCGCGCAGGCCCTCCTCCACATCTCGCTCGGCCTCGGGTCCGGCCTCGTCGGCGGCTACTCGTTCTGGTGCGTGCGCGCTCGCCCTCCTCCTCCTCTCGCTTCGGCGTCCCGCCTCGCGCACGCTGACGCCTCCTCTCCGGTCTACAGGCACCTCCACCACCTGCGCAATGGTGCGTTGCTCCCTCGCCTTGTTCATGAGCGTGCGCTCGCCGAGCGCCCCGCAGCTAACCCGGTCCGCCCCCCCTCCTCCCCTCCTCCTCTCCTTCGCCACGTCCTCCCCCTTGAGCAGTCCGCATCCGCGACGAGTGGTACGCTCAGCAGCGCGAGGCGCAGGCGTGAGCGTGCGCGGAAGCGTGGACCAGGGTGCGGCTCGAGCTGGTGCAGCCGGGCGAGGGGAGAGGAGCGAGCGAGGGCCGTGCAGTGCGAGCTTGGGTTCTGTGCCTTCGCCCCGAGCGAAAGCTTGCTGTGCGAGAGAGAGAGAGAGAGGTCTGGTCGCCGAGGAAGGGCGGGAGCAATGAAGCGAGACACGGCTCGAGAGGCTGCGCTCGAGCCTGTGCAAGACCAAATCGCCGAGCGGGAGGGAGAGGGACGAAGCGGCGCTCTCGAGCCGGCTCTCGAGAATAGCTCTCACAGAGACCATCGTACGAGATCTAGCCCGTCGAGGAGAGATGTCGCACGCTCAGGAGGAACTCGGTAAGGGCAGGTACATCGCCTCGCACCCCTCGCCATCTACGACAAGCTCGCACCGACATACGTCGGCGCACAGCACACGCCCTTGTCGGTCACGATCCGGTGAGTCTCGCCCTTGCCCCCCTCGGCGACCCACGCCGCCTCGCGGTTCGCGAGCGTCGTAAAGCCCGGCTGGACCGTCTCGAAGATCTTCTTCTTGGGGTTGAGGAGCTCGAGCGCGGTGCGGTCCTGCATGCCCTCGAAGAAGACGCGGTCGCCCGGCTGCGAGCCTGCGGGCGGGTCGACAAACTCGACGCCGGCGTCTTTGCCGTCGGGCGAGGTGGCCTGCGGGCGGCGACGAGGAGAGTCAGCGCTGCGAGACGTCATGGAGCGTCGGCGAGAGAGAGGAGACGCACGCAGAGGAGCATGCCGAACGACTTGATGCCGCGCACTGTGAGCAGAAGAGGGAGGGCAGAGAGCGAGATCAGCATCGGGGACCGTGCGCCGGCGAGGGGAGGCAGGAGGGCGAGAGCGGCACGCACTGCTGACGGGCTTGAGGTTGCACACCGTGATGACCATAGCGCCCTGCACTGCGAGCGCGAGCCGAGGAGCATCAGTGACTGCCTTTCGTGGCCGAGGACGAAGAGAGAGGGAGAGGACGCACTCTGCTCGAGCGTCTTGTACTTGACGAGGCCCGACAGGATCGTCCTCGGCTCGGCCTCACCGACGTCAATCTTCTCGACGTAGAGCGAGTCGGCATCCGGGTGAACCGAGACTGCGCGCAGGCGAGCGGGCGAGCGAGGGGTCAGTGCGCGGGGTCTGGGTCAAGTCGTCTCTGCTCGCCCGCTCGCCGAAGGAGCGGCGCGGCAGGGCCGAGAGGAGCAGAGAAAGATGAAGGAAGACGCACCCTCGACGATCTTGCCGACGCGCAGGTCGACCATCCACGGTGCGGGCGCCTCGGCGACGGGTGCGGGCGCGGGCGCCTTCTTCTCCTTGGCCGGCTTGTCCTTCTTGTCGCCCTTCTTGCCGCCCTCCTTGCCTGCTGCGGGTGCGCCAGCCTGCTCGCCCTTCTTCTTGTCGCTGACGACCTTGTCGACGGGCGCCTGCTTCTGCTGCTTGGGCTGCTTGTCGGCGGGAGCGGCTGCGGCGGGGGCGGCGTCGGCCTTGGGCTTCTTGGGCTTGACGTCGGGCTTGATGTCGACGAGGGGCACGTTGTCGACGTCGATGGCGACGACGGCGGGGCGGCCCTCGAGGACGTCCGGGTTGCGCGCGAGGGCCGAGGCGACGAGCGGGAGGTGCTGGACGTGGTCGAAGTGGCGGGTCAAGGCCGGGTGCGACAGGAGGGTCGAGTGCGAGGCTTGGGCCTGTGTCGGAGAGGCGGGCGCAGGGTCAGGAGCGGGTCGAGGTGCGAGAGAGAGGGACGAGAGGAAGGAGGGACGGACGATGTGAGGGTGGACGGCGGCAAAGAGGCCGAGGTCGGCGGCGGTGAACGAGTCGCCGGCGCAGTAGGTCTTGTCGGTGAGGTCCGAGTCGAGCGAGTTGAGGGCGTCGGGCGAGTCGAGGGTGAACGAGGGCGAGTCGACCTTGGCGAGGAAGCGCTTTGCGGCGTCCTGCTGGCCGGCGGTGGCGCCGAGGGCGTCGTTGGACTTGCCTGCGGCATCGAGGAGGGCGGTGGTGATGTCGGCGAGGGCGGTGAGGTTGCCGTTCGGGGTGTCGAGTGCGAGCTGGTGGGCGGTGCAAGGTCGAGGAGCGTGAGCGGGGAGGGAGCGCGAGATGGGGGGGAGGAGAGGGGAAGGGACGGACCGAGTCGGCGTGCGAGACGTTGAGATCGTGAACGAACTGGCCGTAGACGGCGTTGATCAAAGCGGCTGCGCGAGTCGCGGGCGACGAGTTGGTCGAGAGGGTGAGGCGGAGAGACGACGAGGAGGACGAGGCCATGGTGAACAGGCGGTGCGAGTGGGTGATGGTGCGGCGGGTGAGGAGAGTAAAGGCCCTTGTGAGCATGCACTGGCTGGCAAGCGAGCTAGAGCAGACCAAGAGCAAGACGAGCTGCTCCTCCCCCGCCGCCGAGTCGAGGCCGGCCGCGCCTTTTCCCTCATCGCCTCGCTCGCAACACACCACGGCCATGCTCGCCCGCACTGCAGGTACGCACCCTGCTCACTCGTCTACCCACCTCACCCGAGCTCACCCTCCTCCCCCCCCTCCCCGCGCGCAGCCTCGTCGTCGCGCTGGATCGCCTCGACCTCGACCTCGTCCTGCCGCGCCTGCTCCACCCCGGCAGCACCTCGAGCAGCAGCAGCAGCACAAGCACCATGGTCCACCAGGGCCTTCTCCCACGCCACCCAGCCCCGCCGAGCACCACCCGCGTCCTCGACCTCGTCCCTCCCTCCTCCCCTCCCTCACCACGCTCACCGCAACGCCCTCGACCCGCAACCCCTCCCGACCGCCTCGTCCTCGCCGTGAGCACCTCCCCTCCACCCTCCTGTCCACCCTGCAGCCCGCCCCGCCCCGACTGACCCAGGCCCCGTACGCGCGCAGCTCTGAACCCTCGGCCCTCGCGCTCCTCGCGTCGCAGCCGTCGCACTACGTCGTCGCCTTGTTCATGGGTCGCCGCTACCTCCTCACGCCCGGCGACATCCTCACCGTCCCCAAACTCAAGGGCCTCGACGTCGGCGCCACCCTCGCCCTCACCCGCATCCTCGAGGTCGGCTCGCGCGACTACACCCTCCGCGCCGCCCAGCCCGCGTCGCACCCGCTCGCCGACGTCGCGAGCGCCACCTCGTCGGCCCTGCGCGCCAACGCCGCCCCGCTCGACGCCGTCCTGCGCCCGCCCATGAGCCGCGCCGTCACGGTCGACGGCGTCCCCAAGGACTGGCAGCGCCACCCGGACGCCCTCCCTTACCTCGCTGCCGACCAGGTCCAGTGCTCCGTCACCGTCACCGAGCACACCAAGGGCGCCATGTTCGAGGTCGACAAGTTCAAGCGCCGCAAGGGCTACCGCCGCACCCTCCGCTCCAAGCTCGGCTTCACCCGCCTCCGCGTCGGCGAGATCACGCTCGGCGCGCCTCGGGCCTGAGGGGCGTTCCTGGTCGAGCAGGTGCGCACGGCGAAGATGCTGTCGTTGGGGCGGGCGGAGCGCAGGGACGGGCATCTGTGTAGCGAGGCGCACGACGAGCTGCATCTTGTACGAGTCGACCCTCTCTCTGCTGCCGCGGTCGGGCGAGCACTGTCCGAGAGACTCGAGAGACTCTTTGCGCGCAGGCAGAGACCACAAGGAGCACGAGCGAGAGCGTGAGCCGAGTCCTCCCCGCTTGAGCGCGCTCGCCTCACGCTCGTCCTCGTCGTCGGCCCCTCACCCCTGCTGTGCAGCGCGAGTCACCAGTCACCAGCCATGAGCTCCGTCGCCGCCAACCTCCTGCGCCCCGTCGTCATCTGCGGTGCGTCTGTCGCCCTCTCGATTCGCCCTCCCAGCCTCATCTCCTCCTCGTCGCGCGAGCTGACCCCTCGCCTCGTCTGGCACACAGGCCCGTCTGGCACGGGCAAGAGCACGCTCCTCAAGAAGCTCTTCAACGAGTTCCCGGACAAGTTTGGCTTCTCCATCTCGCGTGAGCCCTCGCTCGTCCTCCTCGCGCCTCCTCTCCTCCCTCCCGGCCTTCGCTGACCCCTTCCTGGCCCGCCCGCCCGCCCGCTTGCCCACCCGCAGACACGACGCGCGCCCCGCGACCAGGCGAGGAGCGCGGCGTCTCGTACCACTACGTCTCGCGCGAGTCGTTCGTCGAGCTCGTCGCCCAGGACGGCTTCATCGAGCACGCAGAGTTCAGCGGCAACATGTACGGCACGAGCGTCAAGAGCGTCGAGGACGTCAAGCGCGGCGGCAAGATGTGCATCCTCGACATTGATACCCAGGTGCGCCCTCCTCTCCCCCTCCCTCCCGCTCGTCCTCCAGCTGAGCGGTTCGCTGACCCTCCGAGCACTCCTTCCTCGCAGGGCGTCAAGCTCATCAAGGCCAACCACCCGCACCTCGACCCGCTCTACGTCTTCATCTCGCCGCCCTCGCTCGCCTCGCTCAAGACGCGCCTCTCGGGCCGCGGCACCGAGTCCGACGCGTCGATGCAGGCCCGCCTCGCCGCCGCCGTCGGCGAGCTCGAGTACGCCAAGAGCGGCGCGTTCGACGTCGTCGTCGTCAACGACGAGCTCGAGCGCGCGTACGCCAAGCTGCGCAAGGTCGTCGTCGAGCGCGACCTCGAGGCGGGCGACCAGCTGCCCGACTTTGCCGCAGAGCAGTAGAGCGTGCCACTGTCTCTCTCCCCCTCTTTATACCTGCAACGCTGCCCTTGTTGTCACGCTCTCGAGTCTCTCAAAGAGTCGCTCTGCAAGAAAGAGAGAGAGAAAGCCGAGAACGTCCTGCTGAACTCGTTTTCGCCTCGCCGCCCGCACGCTCGGGCCTCTTCCTCGCGAGCTACGACAAGTCGACGTTGGGGTCCGAGTAGAGCTTGAACGTCTTGTCGTACTGGCCCGCAGCGATGAAGCGTGCATCTGCGAGCGAGAGAGGAAAGCATTTGGCGTCAGGATGAGGTCGTCGAGCGGAAGAGGGCGGGAGGGAGGGAGAGAGAGGGACGCACCGCTCGACACGTCGACGCTCATGACCTTGCCCGCCTGGTCGTTGGCCATGGCGCGCACCTGCTGCCAGTCGTCGGAACTCCACACCTTGACGTAGCCGTCGAACCCACTCGAGACGAGGAACGAGCCCGACGTCGGAAAGTCGGGCTGCGTCGAGTCGTGCGCCGAGTAGACGTCGCCGGTCTCGGGCTTGACGCTCCCCTCCTCGCCCTTGACCTCGCCCTCGCTCTTGACCTCGCCCGCCGCGCCCGCACCGCTGAACTCGTCCAAGCCGGCGAACGCCCTCGGCGTCTCGGTGAGCGGGTACCGCTCGGCGTCGCGCGCGGCGGGCGCCTGGAAGAACTTGACGTCCGAGATGGCGCTCTTGTGGCCCGGGATGGTCGCGATCGCCTGGTGCATGCGCAGGTCCCAGATCCGGATCGTGTCGTCGTTCGAGCCCGTCGCGACTTGGTACCTGCGGGCGGGCGACGGCGACGGCGCGAGAGGGAGAGCGTCAGCCGGTGACCGAGGAGCGAGAAGAGAGAGACAAGAACATAGAGAGAGCGACGCACCCGTTGGGTGAAAAGTCGATTGAGAGGATGTCGCGGCTGTGGCCCGAGAGAACGAGTGCGGTCCTGCCCGACCGCAGGTCCCACACGCGCGCGATGGCGTCCAAGCCTCTGCGCGAGGAGAAGAGCATCATCAGTAAATCGTCACGAGGGAACTCGAGAGCCGTTTGGATCGCCGAGAAGGGCAGAGAGGGAGCGAGAGGGGGACGCACCCGGATGCGACGAGCGCGCCGTCCTGCTGGAACGCGATGGCGTACACCTCCTTACTGTGCCCCTCCTGGAGGAGGAGCTCATCGCCGCGCTCGACGTCCCACAGGCGCCAAGTGCCGTCGTACGACGCCGAGCCGAGGTAGCGACCGGACGGGTGGAAGTTGACCCGGCACACGCGCGACTCGTGGCCCGACAGGGTGCGCATCGACGTGTCGCTGCGAGCGTGGATGCAGTACGTCAGCAAGGAGGTCTCGCAGGGCGAATGAGCGAGGAGGGACGCACTCGTCGAGGTTCCACAGCTTGATCTCGTTGTCGGCGCCGCTCGTCGCAAAGTTGACCGCGCTCGAGCTCTGCGACAGCGTCGCCTCCGGGTGCCACGCCACGCCGCCTATCCGCTCCTTGTGCGCTGCGGACATGCGTTGTCGAAGCGTTAGGATCTGAGAGCGAGAGAGGCAGAGCGTGAAAAGGAGGGGAAGGGGACGCACCCCTCAGAACCCGGACCTCCTTGCAGTTCGGCACGCTCCACAGCTTGGCCTGCCCGGTCCACGAGCCCGTCAAGAGCATCTTCGAGTCGGGCGAGAACCGGACCGCCGAGACGGCGCGCGTGTCGCCGATCTGCGAGCCGAGGTTGGTGAAGGTCGACAGGTTCGAGAAGACGGCCTTGCGGACGTCCATGAGGCGGGCGAGCGGGACGCCGGCGTCGAGACGTTGACGAGCGAGCCGTTTCCGTGCCCTGCGAGCGAGGAGGGGGCGGCGAAGTCAGCGACCTGAGCCGAGCAAGGGAGAGGAAGGGAGAGAGAGAGAGGGGAGGCGCACCTCGGAAGCGAGTACTCGGCAATGTCGCGCCGTGCGGCCTTGAGCGCTGTCGGGCCCTCGGTGTAGAACTCCTCCTCCTTCTCGCTCTCCTCGGACTCGGACTCGCTCTCCTCCTCCTCCTCGACGTCCATCGCCTCGCCGCGCTCGAGACGCGCTTTCGCGATCAGGTCGCGCAGGCGGTCTCGCCGGTCGGCGGGGCCCTCGCCGAAGAGCGTGATGGGCTCGTCGAGATCGCGCAGGCGGGCGCGCACCTCGCCGTCGTTGGTCGGGAGGGCGATCTTGCGGGCGAGCTGCCGGCGGTCGAGCTCCGACAGGAGGCGGGCCGTTTCTGGGTGGGCGGCCGAGCTGGCGATGTCCGAGTCGCGCGCCTCGAGCGAGTCGAAGTCGACGTCCATCGAGGCCATGGCGCAGGACGGGTGGGGGAGGTCGACGAGGAGGAGGGGGAGGCGCCGGGCCAGGGCGAGGGCGAGCTGGGGGACGGCGCAAGCTGGACGAGTCGAGCTGGGCGGTACTTGGCAGTCGGTCGAGCGCAAGGAGCGGCTTCTCGGGGCGAGCTGAGACGCGGTGATGAGGAAAGCCTTGGTCGAGATGAGCCCGCGGCAGCTTGTGCTCCTCACACTCGGCAACTAGCACGAGGCCCATGGCTGAGCTGTGCAATAGACTTGAGTAGTCCATGAGACGCTCTGCATGCGACGGCGCGCCCGCCCGTGGCGCGTAGCGAGAGTCCTTCCTTCATCGCTCGAAGGCACAGACCTGGCGCTCGTCCTCGACAACGGCGACAGCCGGGCGCAGCGCTGCTTCAATGAGCTTTCACTGTCCTCTGCCATGCGCCTCTGCTCTGGGCTGGTCAAGCTTCTGCTCTCTCGACTCGCTCGCTCACGGCTCGTGCGTCACAGCGCTCGTCGATGCGAACTGCCTGGGTTACAACAGGACGGCGACGCGAAGGCGACGGCCGGCGAGAAGATACGGTCTACGAACAGCGAAAGACGAAGGGGCAAGACGGACAGGGAGGAGGGTGCGAGGGAGAGAGGTGCAGGAACGCTCAGCCGGGGAAAGGCCTGCCGCGCACGTCCTGGTACAGCTGGTCGCGAAGGCGTTTCTTGGGCGCGCTCTGCTCCTTCCACGCGCGCGCCATGCGCTGCATGCGCTGCGAAGCGACGACGGCGAGCGCGACGCTGCGCAGCGAGGTCGGCTTGGTCGGCGGCGTCGACAGGACCGGGAGCGACAGCTGCGTGAGGATCGTGTCGATGCTGTTGCGGAGGAGAGATGTGCGAGGAGTTAGCGGTCGGGACCTGAGGCGAGGCAGCTGCGACAGGGGCAGAGGGAGGAAGGAGCGAGAGAGAGGGGACGCACGTCTCCTGCTTCGTGCGGACGACGCCCTCGAGGTAGCGCTTCTGCGCCCCGGCCTGGACGCGGAAGTCCATCTCGCGCTCGACACGGAGCTTGAGTTGCCGCAGGAGGACGAGAAGGCCCTTGACCTCGGACTTGTGCTTGGTCTGCAGCTGGGCGAGTGCGGTCGAGTCGGTGCTGGTCGGGCTGCAGAACGAGGCAACAAGGGACGTCAGCCCAGGATCGAGAGCGTGCACAGTCAAAGAGGGAGAGGAAGAAGTGGGACGTACGAGCAGATGTGCTTCGAAAGCTCCTCCTCGAGCGCGCCGAGCTTGCGCCGAGCGGCTGCGAGCTCCTCCCGCACGCGCCCGAGCTCGACCTCGTCGCTGCTGCTCTTCTTGGCGCCGAGCTCGTCACGCTCGCGACGCACGGCGGCGAGGTCGAGGCCGAGGCTGATGGCGTCCTGCCGGACGCGGTTGAGGTCGGCCTGGAGGTTGGCGACGCCGCGCAGGATGTCGCCGCGCTCGTCCTGGAGCGCACGTTGCTCGACCTCCTTGGTCGCGAGCGATGCACGCAGCGCGTCGAGGTCGGCGGCTTGGCGTGCGAGCTGCGCCTGCAGGGCGGCGTAGTCGGCCTTGGTCGTCGACAAGTCCGAGTCGGTGCGGGTCGCTCGCTGCGCGACAGACGTAGCGGCGTCAGGGCTGCACTCGGACTGAGCAGGACGAGGGGAGCGGTCAGACGCACCTCGTTGACGTCGGCGAGTTGGCGGATGAGGTCGGCGCGCTCGGCGACGAGCGAGTCCTTCTCCTTGCGAAGGCGCTCGACGACATCGGCTGCGACTGCCTTGGCCAGCTCGCGCTTGACGGCGGCAAGCTCCTGCAGAAAAGAGCACAGAGTCAGCAGCCGCGCAAGGCGAGGAAGCAACGCCGGACAGGGAGAGAGAGAGAGAGAGAGAAAGACGCACTGACTCGGCCGACGCCAACCTCGCCTCGAGCACCGCCTTGGCCTTGCCCGTGAGCGACTGCTCGTTTGCGAGGCTGCGCAGCCTCGAGCGCTCGGTGCGCAGGTCGGTCTCGAGCACGGCGATGTCGCCCTTGGCCTGCTTGAGCTCGCGCTGGACGGCGTCGTGCTGCTTGGCGAGCTTGGCCTTGTCGGCGGCGAGCTCCTTGGACCGAGACGCCTGCTGCTGGAGGACGTCGTTCTCGGTGCGGAGCTCGGAGAGCTTGGCGTTGACGTTGGCGAGGGTCGTCTTGAGCGAGTCGGCCTTAGGCGCGGCGGACGAGGAGGAGGAAGCCCTGCGCGCACGTCGTCGACGAACGATCGTCAGAGCGAGTCCTCAAGATGGCAAGGGAGAGAGACGAGAAGGGACAGGGACGTACTCGGCGAACGAGACACCGTTGCGGTCGACGCGCAGCTGGACCGTCTTGTTGGCGTCGAAGGTCGCCTGGCACTCGGGGCAGTGCACCTTGGCGAGCCGACCTCGCACACGCTCGAGCGACCCGCCCTCGCCCAAGAGGCGCTCGAGGTCGCCCTCAAGCTGGGCGATGCGCGATTGGGCGGTCGAGAGCTGGCGCGCGAGCGAGATGGTGCCCGAGCCGGCCGCCTCGAGCTTGTCGAGCTTGGTGTCGATCTGGACGTTGGCGTCCGAGAGCTGGCTCTGGAGGTGCTCGACGACCTGCTCGAGCTCGTGGATCTGGGCGAGGAGCGGCGAGATCGTCTCGTTGGCGGTGCTGCCGGGGCTGAAGGCTGAGAGCTGCGGGGGGAGAGAGGGGTGCGAGCGCAAAGGGTCAGCCGGCGCTCACGAGGCATCTGGACGACGATCAAAGACAAGAGAGAGGAGGACGCACGTTGCCGAACAGCTGGCCGGGAGTCTTGGGCGTGTAAAACGACGGCAGCGGGCGGACCCACGACTTGTCGGGCGTCTTATTGACCGGCGACGACAGCTGGACCGAGGCCTGCTGACGGAGCGACTTGACACGGTCCTCGAGGTTGGCCTTGTCCGACTCGAGCTGCTGCACCTCGAGCTCGAGCAGCCGCGCCGACTCGTCCTCGTGCGTCGCCGCCGCGAGCAGCTTGCGCAGGTCGTCGCACTCGCGCCGGGCGGCGTCGAGCTCCTCCTCGAGCGACGAGATGACGTCGTCCTGGGCGGCACTGAAGACCTCGTTGGCGAGCGGCGACTTGGCCTTGGGCACGCTGAGCTGCGACAGGCGCGCCTCGAGCGCGGTCGTCTTGGCCTGCTCGGCGTCGAGCTGCGCCCGAAGCGACTCGAGCGCCGTCTCCTTGTCGGCGAGGAGCGTCTCGTTGTCGACGAGCTGCTGCGCCGAGTCGTCGAGCGCGTCCTCGAGCTGGCGCAGCTCGTCGTCCTTCTGCGCGACCTGCTGCCGCAGCTCGTCGACGTCGCCGCCCTCGCCCTCGCCGCGCTCGAGCTCGTCGACCCTGCGCTCGGCGACCTCGAGCTCCTCCTGCATGCGCGCGAGCTCGTCGTCGCGCGCCTCGACGTCACCGCGCAGCCCGGCGACCGTGTCCTCGAGCTGGGCGACCTCGTCCCGGAGCGCGTGGACCTTGCGCTCGAGGTCCTTGGCCGCCGCGTCGCTCGAAGCGCCGGCGACGAGCTGTCGCTCGAGGTCGTCGCGCTCGCGCTCGACGCGCTCGAGCTTGTCGCGCTCGGCCTTGCGCACCTGCTCGTCGTCGCGGCGCCGCTGCTCGACCTCGTCGCGCACGCGCTCGACCTTGGCCTCCTGCGCCTCCATGACGGCGCACAGCTCCTTCTCGAGCTGGGCGTTGTTGTCGGCGAACTCGGTCTCCTGCTCCTCGAGCTGGCGCCGCGCCGCCTCGAGCTCGCGGTCCTTGTCCTCGAGCGCGACGAGGAGCGCGTCGCGGTCCTCCTGCAGCGCAGCGACCTCGGCGGTGCTCGCCTCGCCGGCCGAGGCAAAGTCGCGCTGCAGCTTGGCGAGGTCGGCGCGCAGGACGTCGCGGTCGGCCTCGGCGGCGCCGAGCGAGTCCTTGAGCTCGAAGACCTCGCGCTGCAGGGCCGACAGGCGCGTCGACGCGTCCGAGTCGTCGCCGCTGGCCGAGTCGTCGACGACGCGGTCGCGCAGCCGTCGCACCTCGGCGTCCTTGTCGCCGGCGAGGGCGTGCGCGCGCTCGAGTTCGGCCTCGAGCTCGGCGATGCGCTGCGCCGCCGTGATGCTCGTGCCGTCGGCGGCGACGGCGAGCTCGTCCTGGAGGCCGCGAATGCGGCGCTGGCCGGCGACGAGGCCCTCGAGCTCGTTGCCGAGCATCTCGACGCGCGACGTCTCGCCGCTCGCGCCGTCGCTGTCGCCGTCCTCGCCGCCGCCGCCGTACCTCGACGTCGCACCCACTCGGGAGCGCGACGCCTCGCCGCCGCCAGGCCCGAGGACGCTCATCTCGCGGAGCGTGTCCTCGAGCCGGCGCTTGTCCTCGAGGAGGCGCTCGTTGTCGCGCGCGGTGCGCTGCATCGCCTTGGCGAGCGTCGCGTTCTCGTCGGTGAGGTGCGAGTTGAGCGTGTGCAGGTACGCGTTGAGCTTGGCGCCGTTGAAGCGCGAGCCGCCCGCCGCGCCGCCGCCGAGCCCGCCTGCGCCGGTGCTCCCGCCCGACGCGAGCGCCTCGCCGCCCGAGCCGACGGGCAGCGACGTGTTGGCCTTGTGGAACGTCGTCAGGTCGTTCGACGACCGGTCCGACGCGAACGACGACGCCGTGTGCTGGTCGTCGTCGTCCTCGCGGTGCGCACCGCCCGGCGTGAGGCGCGACGCCGAGGCCGGCGCCTTTGCCGCCGAGCGGTGCGGGTGCGGCGTCGCACGTAGGTTGAAGCGCGGCTTGGCGGTCGAGCGGAGCGTCATGAGGAGGTGCGACGCGCGGCGCTGGGCGGCCGACTGGTCGACCGAGGGCGTGACCGGGTTGTCGAGCCCGGCGCTCGCGTTGAGGTCGCGCGAGGCGAGGGGCGAGTCGAGCTTGGCGTTGTGGGGCGTCAGGGCGGGCGAGGGCGACTTGGAGAGGGCGCGCGAGGGGGTCGCAGCGTGGTGGTGCAGGTCGAACGAGGCGTGCGGCGAGCGACGTGGCGACGAGTTGCGGCCGAGCTCGATCGAGGGGAGGGTCGACTCGGTCGCGTCGTGGCGGCGGAGCGGCGAGAGCGCGTCGGGGAGGATGTTGTCGGACCGGGCGGACGAGGTGAGGGTCGGTTTCTGCGGGCGAGCAGCGACGTCAGGACGCGGCCGCCGAGGGGTGCAAAGCGGGCAGTTGGACGCACCTTGACCGTAGCTGGAGAATCTGGCAGGCCGCCGAGCGCGCCGAGCGGGTGCTGCTCCTCATCGCGCGAGCGCTCCGACTCGTCCTCGGTCTGGAAGCTCGTGCGCTCGTGCGTCTCGTCCTCGGTCGCGGGTCGCGGCGGCGGCAGCTCGGACAGCTCGAGCGTCTCGTCGAGTGGCGGCCGAGGCGGGTCCTGGCGCACGTCGTCCTCGCCGCCGCTGCCGCTGAGGACGACCATGTCGTCGTCGAGGCTGGCGCCGGGCGCGATGCCGCTGACGCTGGGCCCGTCGTCGTCGTCGTCGGTGTCGCTCAGGACGAGGTGGTCGTTGTGACGCTGGGTCGGCGACAGGGTGGCGTGGGTGCGAGGCGGGGGGAGGTTGGCGAGGGTGCGCGACTTGGGGCCGACGGTCGCGGTCGAGTCGTAGCCGCTGAGGGCCGAGCGAGCCGAGGGCGGGTGGACGGTCGACTGCGAGAGGTAGTGGGTCGTGTGCGAAGGTGCCGGAGTCGAGGTGTAGGGCGACGAGGCAGGCGCGCCGTGTTGTTGTCGCGGAGGAGGCGGGGCGTTCTCGGCGTCGTCGTCGCTCGCGGGGGCGTCGAGGCGGGTGCGGTGGGGCGAGTGGGCGATGGTCGAGTCTGGGTCGGTCTCTGCGAACGAGGGCAGGTCGGGGAGGTCGGGGAGGGCCTGCTGGTCGAAGTCCTCCAACCTCCGCAACAGCCGCGAGGGCGTCTCGGGGTGGTACACTGCGGGCGTGGTCGGAGTCAGAGTCAGCAGAGCTCCCTGAGTAGGTGCATGAGCAGCAGCTCACTGTGCGAGGTCGTGGTCGAGAGAGCAGAGCGGACCGAGGAGCGCGTCCGCCGAGGGTCGCGACGGAATCGCCGCACGTGACCCGCTCGCCTCGCTTGTGAGGTGCAGCGGCTCGGCAGTCGAGGCGAGGAGCTAGTATTCTCCAGCAGGCTCGACACAACCGACTAGCTGCACGAGGTCGCGGGGCCAAAGAGGCGGCGCCGTCGTCCGGTCTTGGTCTCGCTCGAGCCGGACCTGGTCCTCTCGCTCGACCAAGACCCGCCCGATGGCCACGACAGACGCCACCTTGGTCCTGCAGGACCTCCTCAGCCCACCCTCACCCGACATCGTCCCGCCTGCGACCCTCGCCCAGCTCGTCGCCCTCCACCTCGGCTCGCTCCCCCTCTCGACCCCGCACCTCGCCCTCGTCCCGCTCCTCGTCCGCTACACCCTCCAGAGCCCGGCACTCTGGTCCGACCTCGACCCGCACCTCGCCTGGGACCGCCACCGCCTCGCCTTTGACGCCGCGCGGCAGGGCCTCCTCCTCCGCCTCGACACGCTCGCCCGTCCGCCTTCGACCTCGCCCGCCTTCCCGGCCTCGTCCAGCAGCACCACCAAGGGCAACACCGGCTGGTCGGCCCGCCGCGCCGTCCACACCTTCCTGCGCGAGCTCTACTCGGGCCTGTGGGCCGACCCGACCTCGACCTCGCCGGGCGACGGCGGCGTCGACCCGCTCGTGCGCCTCACGCTCGCCTCGGGCGCACTCGCAGCGCTCCAGGAGTGGAAGCGCCGCAAGGAGAAGCTCTGGGTCGGCGGCGCGAGCGGGCTCGACCGCGCAGAGAAGGAGGTCGGGCGGGCGTGGTCAGAGTGGTGCAACGCTCGACGACAGCATGCTGGTGCGTCCTCGTATCTTTCCTTCGTGTCCTTCTCGACTGCATCGAGCTGACTCGAACCCTGCAGGTCCTGAACTCGTAGCGTTCCCGGCGTGGCTCGCCGCGCAGACCGTCCCGTTCGTTCGGGTCGAGCAGCTCGCCGCCGACTGGAACGCGCCTGTACGTCCACACGCCTGCTCTCTTGAGACTTTGCGCTTGTCGAGGTACTGACGCAGAGCGAACGCGCAGGCCATCCTCTCGACCCTCTCGACCGCCTTCTCCTCCACCTTCGCCAACGGCACCGCCTTTTCGCGCCCTCCTCTCGCCGCCGACCTCTCCTCGACCTCGTCCGGCCTCGAGTGGGCCGTCCCCTCGCCGTCGCACACGCACCTCTCGACCCTCGTCCAGCAGCCCCTCTTCACCTCGCTCGGCCCGCTCTCTCGCGCGCTCGGCCGCGCCCTCGAGGCGACGGCCCTCACGGCCCAGTCGCGCTCGGACGCGCTCGTCGCCCAGTCGTCCCTCTCGGCCATCCACGGCCTGTCCGAGTCGCTCCTCGCCGTCGCGACGACCCTCTCGGCCGACTGGGCCGCGACGCCCTGGTCCGACCACTCGGACGAGCAGGCCCTCGCGCCCGCGACGCGCGCCCAGACGGCGCCCTGGACGCTCCTCAAGTCGCTCCTGTTCGCCCAGACGCTCGTCTACTCGTCGCTCCTCGAGGTCGTCTCGTCGGCGCCGGGCTCGGAGCCTGGCACGCCCCCGACGGCCCTGCAGCGCACGCTCGCGAGCGAGGCCGTCCAGGCGCTCGCGAGGACGTACTTTGTCGCGCTGCGGTTCGGCCAGGCCGGGTTCGAGGCGTGGAGGGCCGTCCTCGCCGGGCTGGTCGAGGTCGTCGCCGCGCCGAGCGTCGGCGCTCGGACCGGCGCGTCGTCGGGCGCCGAGGACGCCGACGAGGCGGGCGAGAGCGTGCGCTCGCCGGCCGAGGAGCTTGTGCGCTCGCTCGAGCCGCAGCGGGTCGGGCCGCACGAGCGAGCGGTCGAGCGAGCGGGCGCGACGTTCTGGCTCAACACGGCTGAGCAGGTCATGCGCTCGCTCGGCGACGACTATGTCGAGCGCGTCCTTCTCCGAGGGTGCAGGCCGTGCGTCCTCCTTTCTCCCTCTCTCATCGGCTGCCAGACCCGAAAGAGATGCAGCTGCTGATTCAGAACTCGCGCCCGCAGCTACCTCGACGACGCAACGTACCGTGACTCGTTCGAGGCGGCGCACTCGGTCGTGCTCGCCGTCTTCTCGACCACCAAGCGCTGCGCGTGCGACGTTGCACCGTGGTACATCGACCTTCTGCTGCGGGTGCGTCCCCTCTCCTCGTCGTCACACCGAGACTTCATCCTCCTCGGTAGAGCGCCCCTGACGTTCATCTCCCTCCCTCCTCTCCTTTTCGCGCACACAGACGTACCCCTTGCTCCTGTCGCCGACCCAGCTGCGCCTCGCCTACGCGACCGTCGTCGCAGGCGTCACGGCCGAGGGCGACGACGCGCTCGCGTCTTGGTGCGTCGAGGAGCTCCTCGCGCGCATCGACACCCTGCCGCCCTCGACCACGGGCGCGGCACGCCTCGGCGCCGAGCAGTCGGCGACGCCGAGTCGTACGGTCGCCCTGCGAGACCTCGCCGACGACGACGCACCCTCGGCTCTCCCTCCCAGCGAGGGGGACCCGCTCGCCGGCACCACTGCGACGGCGGCCGCCGCCACCGCTACCGCCAACGACGACGACGACGCGACCGTCACGCCGCGCGAGCAGCGCGTCCTCGCCCTCCCGCGCGGCGCGCACCTCCTCGTCCTCGTGTCGGTCCTCCCCGCCGTTTCGCTCTCGCTCCTCCCCTCGATCCTCTCGTCGCTCGAGACGCTCGTGAGGAACGAGCCGGTCGGGAGCGACGCGCGCGAGGCGCTCGTGCAGGAGTGCTTTGCCGTGCTCGGGACGGGCATGGATGCGGTCAAGAGGGGCGAGGGCGTCAGGTGGTGGTTGGAGCATGGAAGGGGGCTGCTCGTCGGCGGGCCACTCGAGGAGGCCGAGGAGCACGTTCTCGGCATGGAGGAGCCGTCGCAGGCGGAGGTGACGGTCGGCGAGGAAGAGCACGGCGGGGAGGAAGCCAAGCTGTAACGCTGTCGCCGTCTGGTTTGACCTTGCCGCGCGTTGGTAAGCTCTGTGAGTTGCAGTGGTAGTAGCTAGTGCGAGCAAGCTGCACATGGCTGTGCGGCTGCGTTACCGCTCTCCTACTTCGCCTCGGCTGTGCGGCGCCGCTCAGCCCCTCGAGCCGCCCTCGCTCGCTCCACCTCGTCTCGACTCGAGAAGTGGCCTAGCAGCTCACCATCCTGCTATAGCACTGCTGCGACCTCGCCAGCTCTGTGCGCTCGTCGCCCGCCACACCACCACTCGACCGCCTCATCAGCACTCCCGACTTCCTCGACGTCTCGCTCATCGACCACAGCCCTTGAGCTCGCCCAAGTTAGCTCATTCTACCCTACAAGCACGCCGTCCTCCGCCGACTCGCCCTCAGCCTCACCGCTGTCATGCCCGCCGCATCCTCTTCGTCGTCCTCCTCCCCCGCCTCGGCAAAGGGCACCGCCCGCCCCAACCGCGCCTTCCCGCACCTGGGCCCGACCGACACGCCCACCCTCAAGGACGTCGCACGGCTCATCGAGGACGGCAAGGTCAAGAGAGTCATCGTCATGACCGGCGCAGGCATCTCGACCGCCGCGGGCATGTGCGTCCACCTCTCCCCTCGCCCGTCGAGCCCCTTTGGCATGAAGAGGGCCAGAAAGCTTACGAGTCAGATGTACTTCCCCCACAGCCCCGACTTTCGCTCGCCCGGCACAGGCCTGTACGACAACCTGCAGCGCTACGACCTCCCCTAGTGCGTCTCTCTCTCGCTCTCTCTCGCCGCCGCGCTTTGCCATGCTCATCAGAAATGCCCATCCTGCAGTCCTGAAGCAATCTTCGACCTCGACTTTCTCGAAGAGCGGCCCGAGGCGTTCTACACGCTCGCCAAGGAGCTCTACCCGGGCAACTTCAAGCCGACGACGAGCCACTACTTCTTCCGCCTGCTCCAGAACAAGGGCCTGCTTCACGGGTGCTGGACCCAGAACGTCGACACGCTCGAGCGGGCGACCAATGTGCGTCCTCTCGTCCCCCGCTTTGTCCTCCCTCTTTCGACCTTAGGGTCGTCCTCGCCCAGCCCAGACTGACGCCTTTCCTCGCCGCTGCAGATCAAGGACGACCTCATCGTCGAGGCGCACGGCTCGTTCGCGAGCGCGACATGCACGCACTGCAAGAAGCCCTACACCAAGGAGGAGATCAAGCCGGCCATCATGCGCGGCGAGGTCGTGCGCTGCGCCGAGAAGCGGTGCAAGGGCCGCCAGGACGCCCTCATCAAGCCCGACATCGTCTTCTTCGGTGCGTCGAGCGCTCCTTTTCGTCCATCGGTTTCTGGTCTCGAGCGGGCCCGAGCGCACGACGTCCTCCTCCTCTTCCTCGGACTGACTCTCCCTTCCCTTCCTCCCTTTCCCCTCCTCCTCTCTCGCCCTCCCTCCCTCCGTCTCTCTCTCGCACGCAGGTGAAGGCCTCCCCGACCGCTTCTTCTCACGCCTACACCATTTCTCCTCGTGCAACCTCCTGCTCGTCCTCGGCACCTCGCTGAGCGTCGGCCCGTTCAACTCGCTCGTGCACCGCGTCCCCTCGACGTGCCCGCGCGTCCTGATCAACCTCGAGTCGGTCGGCGAGGCCGAGCGGTCGGGCGCGCAGGGGTTCGAGTTTGAGCGCGAGGGCGCGAGGGACGTCAGGTGGTTGGGCGAGGCGGATCGGGGCGTCGAGGAGCTGTGCGACCTGCTCGGTTGGCGCGACGAGCTTAGGACGCTCAAGGAGGAAGGATGGAAGGAGCTCGATGCGGCCGAGGGCAGGCGCGAGCCGGACGACGAGGAGGAGGACGCCGAGGAGAAGCGCGAGCAGGTCGTCGAGCGAGTCGGCGAGGCCGCAGGGCAGAAGGACGAGCCGACCGAGGGCGAGGGCGACTCTAAGGACGTGGATGCGCTCGTGCAGGCGGTCGAGGGCGTCTCGCTCGGCGAGCAGGAGCAGGAGAAGGACGAGCACGACGACTCGTCGACGAAGCTGTAGCCCTCTCTATTTTTCCGGTCCCGGTATCGCACTCGCTCTCGCGCTCTCGCACAGAGGCTGCACAACGTGTTGTCCGAATACAAGAGAGATAGCTCGAGAGAGGATGCTGCGCGTCTACTCGTTCTTCTCCCGCTTGAGCTCCGCCTTCTCGGACAGCTCGATCTCCTCGGCCGGCGCCGACGAGGCGGGAACGGCGACAGGGACGCGTGCGGCGTGGTGCCGTTGAGCATGAGCGGCCGGCGTCTGCGCCGCAAAGTAGGCTGCGCGAAGAGAGAGTCAGCTTCGGATGAGAGGGTCCGTGCGCGGGAGGGACAGGGACGCACTGTGGAGCTGGTCGTTGACGGTGCGGATGACCTCGTTCGTGACGCCCTTGGACACGGCGAGCACCGGGCCCGTCATGTTGAGCGTCCACGTGACGTACGCCGCCGTGAACCCGAGGAGGAGGAGCGTAAAGTAGATCGGCGACCGGATGACGGCGACGAACTCGTTCCACCCGAGGACGACGAGGACGCAGTAGATCCAGTAGGGGATCTGCGACGTGCTCGAGACCATCGAGCGCTTGGCCTCGGTGTAGTAGGCGTCCGTCTCGCGGCGGAACCGGGTCGAGAGCGACGCCTGCGCCGCCGGCGTCAAGAGCTGCAGGCTCTCGCCAAAGTCGAACTCGTCGTCGGCGACGGCGGCCGCAGGGTCGACGAGGCTCGACGAGCCCGTCGACGAGGGGAGCTCGAACGCGTTCTTATCGTCGGCCGGCTTGATGTGCGCGTAGAGCGGGATGAGCTCGAGGACCGAGTCCTTGGCCTTGCGGAAGATGGTGTCGATGTCGTCCTCGGGCTTCCACACGCGCGGCACGCCGTCGGCGTCGTACCGGAACTTGTCCTCGAACACGAGCCGGAGCTTGTTGAGGAGCGCCGCCTCGGCCGTCTGCTCGTCGAGCTTGGAGCGCAGGGCGAGCCATGCCCGTCGGCGCAGGAGCGACAGCGCCGCATCGACCTCGTCCTTGGTGCAGTTGAAGCCTGCAGACGGAGTGGCGCCGGTTAGGGTCGGCGTAATGAGGCCGGGCGAGGGAGAGGGGCTCGAGCGCGAGCGAGAGAGTGAGAGACAAGGACGCACTGGTCGCCTTGCGGACGTAGGCCTCCTCGGCCTTGGAGAGCGCCGCCTTGAACGCGCTCAGGACCTTGTCCCACATGTCGACGCTCGGTGAGTCGAGCGCGAGCTCGACCGTCTCGGCCATTTGGCGCTTGATGTTGCGCTGCGAGCGAGTACCGTGAATGCTTCAGCGCTACACGTTCGAGGCTTCCTAGCCTCGCACGTGCCGTAGAGGAGGCACGACGGGGCGCAGAGCAAGAAGTGGAGACGCACCTCGATGACGGCGACCATCTTGCGCGTCTCCTCCTTGCGGAGCAGCTCGGCGACGCTGTCCATGTCCTCGCCGAGCGCGATCCGCTCCTCCTCGGCGCTCCACCCGCTCTCCTCGAGCGTGACACGCTTCGCCTCCTCCTCGAACGAGCGCTCGGCCCGCGCCCGCGCCTCAGTGACGACGCGCGCAAAGTCGTACCCGTCGCCCTTGAGCGCCTCCTCGATCTCGACGCGGTACGCGCGCAAGAGGCCCTTGTGCGCGCTCTTGAGTTGGGTCGCGAACAGGGGCGCGAGCGCGCTGTGCACCTTGTCGACGAGCTCGGCGCGCTGGCGGGCGTACACGGCCGGGTGGTACCGGCTCGCGGCCGTGTCGTACGCGACGAGGGCGGCCTGCTTGGCGTCGAGCATGCGCGAGCCGAGCGTCGAGTCGAGCTGGCCGGCGGGAGGCGCGGGCGGGAAGGCCGAGACGAGGGCGGCGAAGGTTGAGAAGGCGGCGGCGGCGAGCTCGCCGCAGCGGAACTGGGCGAGGAGCTCCTGCTGCGTCGGGAGGTCGAGGTCCTTGTTCGAGACGACGGCGTCCCAGATGGTGCCCATGTAGGTGCTGATGCCGTCGGCCGGGATGCGCTTGTGGTACTTGCTCTGGAAGACGGACGGCGACGATGCGTCTTGGGCGCCCGACTTGGTGAAGCGCTGACGGAGCTCGACGACCTGCGTCTCGAACAGCTCGGGCTGGAGGAGCTTGTGCGGGAGCGTGACAAAGTCGAGGTCGAAGAAGTCGTCGATCTTGGAGCTCTCGAGCCCCTCGGGCTTGCTCAGACCGTCCCACAGGCGGTTCAGGTCGGCGGTGAGGGTCGCACGGAGGTTGGCGAGGGGCGTGGCGCCAATGTGGTCGCGGATGACGAAGAGGAGGAGCGTCTTGTCCTGCGAGCTGCGCGTGAGATGAGGGTCAGCGCGCTCTCATGGGCAAGAACTCGCACACGCGCACAGGGCATGCTCGACCGCCACGAGATGTGAGGAGATGCGACTCACTCGCCCCTCGCCTTGCCCTTCTGCTTTGCCGCGAGGAAGAGGCCGAGGTTGACCTCGAAGACGGTCTTGAGGAGGCCCATGTTGGCGCCCTGGTACAGGCCGACCTGGTGCTCCCAGATGTTGACAAGGAGGACCTCGGCGACGGCCATGCTGAAGAGGGCCGACTTGCGCTCAAAGTCCTGCAGGCGACGGGGAAAGCGTCAGGCGGGTACGAGAGGAGGAGAGACGGCGAGGGGGCGTGAGCGCACCTGGTCCTCGCCGCGCTCGCGACCGTCGGTGCCCTCGACGTCCATGACGAGGACGGGCATGTCCTGGCCCTTGGACATCCAGATGCCTGCAGAGCGACGAGTTTCGTCAGCGAGCCAGCTCTGGGTCAGGACCTCGTCGAGACGCCGGTGCGGCGAGGGAAAAGCGCGACGCACCCTTGGTCGTCTGCCGCCGCTCGCTCTCGCTCATGACGTCGAACTTGGTGCCGAACAACCGGTTGAGGAGCGTACCTGCGAGCGTAGCGAGGAGAGGTCAGCACGGTGCCCCCGCGGCTCGGCGTGGAAGGCAAGGAGTGGACGCACTCTTGCCGGTCGACTGCGAGCCAAAGACGGCGACGACGTCGTAGTTGAAGCCGGCGTCGGCGAGGTGCCACCCCTTCATGTGCTCATCGAGGGCGGTGCTGCGGGGCGTGGGGGAGTTGGGTGAGCGCGAGGTCCACGAGCACGGCTCAGAGGGCGAGGGCGAGCGGCTCACGTAAAGCGCTGGTTCTCGTCGACTGCAGGTGGAAGGACAGCCGCGCAACAGAGTCAGCGCGAGGGAACGAGGGATCGTCTGAGGGGGAGCGGGAGGGAGGGAGGGCGGAGTGGACGAGGCGACGGACCGACTTGAAGCTTGGCGTCGAGGCCAGAGCCCTGGGCGTTGGACTGGAGGCCGACCGCTGCGCCGGCCTGGGTCGCGTCGTTGTTGCGCAGGTGGTCGGGGAGGTTGGCCTGCGCCTCGACGAGGAGCGGGTTGTCCTTGAGGTCGGCGGGCGGGTTGGCGAGCGCCTGCTGGGCGATGGCGATGCTCTGGTCCATCGTCTGGACAGTGTGCTTGGCTGTCGGGAGCCTGGCTGGGGTGGAGGAGAGAGCGAGAGGGACGAGGTTGCCGGATGGTGATGACGAGCAGAGACGGCCTCGCTCTCGGCGCTCTGTTGGTCCGACTGGGCCTTCTGGTAGTCGGTGACTATCACTGAAGTAGAAACCACCTGGCCCGCCGTTTCTTCGAGGCGAGAGGACCGCGTCGCCTCCCCCGCCCTCCTCCTCCTCCTCTCCTCAGGCTCTGGTCCGCTCCACCACCATGTCTTGTGCGCACAGCTTCCTTGGGCTTCCCTGGCGACTCGCGCTGACCCAGTGACCGCCCTACAGACAACAACATCGGCCTCGCGACCCCTCGTGGCTCCGGCACCTCGGGCCACATCCAGGCAAACCGCTCGTCGTGCGTCCACCTCTCGCACCGTCCTGCGCTCGAGTTCAGCGTGTGCACAGCCTCACCCTACCACTTTACTACAGGATCCGCCCCCGCCAGAATCAGCGCGAGGCCGCCCCCGACTTCAAGAGCTCGTTCGCCCACCGCGCCCCGGACCAGGGCATCCTCGACCACGAGCGCAAGCGCAAGGTCGAGGCCCAGTGCTTCGAGCTCCAGGTCTCGCTCGAGGACGACGGCGTCGAGCCCGACGAGGTCGACAAGCAGGTCGACGCTCTTCGCCAACGCCTCCTCGCCGCCGCTGCT
>Ga0308169_10001074_pt1 | contig 34136 bp, 54 predicted proteins | sample PhyBR1_2_FD_202139 | JGI IMG/M metagenome (GOLD analysis project Ga0308169, IMG submission 202139) | Phyllosphere microbial communities from UC Gill Tract Community Farm, Albany, California, United States - DLSLSB.R1 | ecosystem: Host-associated > Plants > Phyllosphere > Unclassified | place...
TATCATCATTGAGTCGAGCGGGTCTGCTTTCCCCGCGACGCTCGCGCTTCAGATCCGCCAGCTCGAGCCGGAGGGGTTCAAGCTCGACGGGGTGGTGACGGTCATTGACTGCGTCAACTTCAAGGGTTACGAGGACACGTCGCCGTCTGCCAAGGTGAGCATCTGCCTTGTCTCCGCGGGCGAATAACTCACGCGCGACTGACGCGCAGCTGCAAGCAAAGTACACGGATCTGCTACTGCTGAACAAGCACGCCGAGGTGTCCGAGCGAAACTACGACATCCTCATGGACGCACTCGGCGAGCTCAACGACGAGACGCCCCGAATACGCATCTCCCCCGACTCACCTCCCAAGCCCGAAATACTCTTCGGACTCGACACAAAGCTGTTCGAGGCGCAGAACGAGGAGTCGAGCTATTGGGACAAAATCGGCAAGGACGCGAATTGGCACGGGGACGAGGTGGAGACGAAGACGGTGTGGAGTGGGGGTGTACCGCCCGGGCAGGGCGCTAAGCGGAAGAGGGCCGATGCGCACGCGCACGAGCATGACCACGGGCAGGGCGAGTGCGGATGTGGGGATGAAGGCGAAATCGAGGCCGGCGAGGTGCTGCCCATCTCGAACGGGGACTTGGACGCAGCACTGGCCAAACTCAATTTTGAGATCTACCGCGGTAGGTCGCATCTGTGCCTTGGCGATGCATGGCTGATCAGAAGTGAAAGGCCTTGTGCGGATACAGGACGACTCGGCGCGCGGGTGGTCGACGCATATCCTCAACTGGGCATTTGGGCGATCGGACCTCACGCCGGCGCCGTCGCTAGACGAGGAGGAAGAGCTGAAGGGCGTACGGCTGCGACTGACTATCATGGGCGAGCGTGGGGAGGTAGCGCCCAGGGCGAGGAAGTTTGCCGAGAATGTAGGTGCAAATGTCAAGTAGTCGTCAGTGCATGCAAACATGGATGTCGCGAGAAACAGCAGCGCATATCGTCTCTATCATCTTGCTCCGCCCTCCGCATATTTCAGACGCCTCGATCACTCCAGCCCCTCCTATTCAGCCAAAATGGACCCGCCTGCTCGACGGCGCCGAGCTGAGCCCTGACGGCGCGTACGAAGATGGCGTAAGCGGAGGCGAGCTGGCCGCCCGGGACGATCGACCACCCGAGCTGAGCGAGTCGGCGATCCTCGAGACGCCACTTCTGATACTCGACCCGAGGCCCGAGATGCTTGAGCTAAGGCTAGAGCGGTAGGAGCTCAGGGTCGACAGGTCAGTGTAGCCGGTGTGATTGGAAGGTGCAGTAGTAGCAGGGGAGGGGATCGTGTAAGCTATCGGGGAAGTCACTGCTGAGCCACGATCTTCGCGCAAGGGTCTTGACGAGTTGCAGCCCATCTCTACCGGTGGTTTAGCGTGCGGGCGTTGAGCGACATGAACGAGGACGCGAGGTCGACTCATCGCTTGGCGGCACGAACGACGCCTTTGAAGCCGTCCTTTGAGCGGGAATCCTTTGACCTGCTCCTCATCCGCAGATCGTGAATCGTTGAATCGCAGATGACAGATTATGGGTCTCGAGCCAGGTGGAGTGGTCAGATGGAGTCAAGCGAGCGCGCGACACTTCGCATCCGGCGGGAGGACCGTGCGCATGATCCTGGATTCGTTCCTGGAATGTGTTGATCAGCTACAGTACTTATGACAGCACTGTCACTCAGCATCCTCTCTGCGCAATCTCCCCATCATCCATCCCCGTCAACTTCTCCCCACAGCCCAAGCACATCACATCACGCAGCATCAAGCCGGGCTCTTCACCCGCTATACACACTGTCTGGAAGCCGAGAACACAAGCAAGAGCCTTGCTTGTACCGCCCGAGTCCTACAAGCAAGCTGCTTGGGCGTGCGTGCGCGTGCTTGCATATAGCGATGGTCACTCGAACAATCGCACAGCGGGTCGCGCACTGTATGATTCAGGCGGACTCAATCGGCCTTCCACTTCTTGCCCTGAATCACCACCCTCTCATACAGTTCCTCCAGATCCCCTCTGCTCCCTTTGATCCACGTATACTCCAACAGCATCTCTATGGAGGGACGGTCACCGACATCACAAGACATGGCGCCCTGCACGAAAGAGATGCCTGCCCGTCAGCCTGGCCATTAGACAAGGCCTACATTCAGCGCTGACACGCGTCCACGCATGCTGGTGCTCCCATTCATGGGGTTCGAGTCTCTGCTCATCAGGCATCGCAGAATAAGATGCACCCACAGCAAAGTCATTGATAAATGCTAGGCAAAGTCGGTTGTCTTCCCGCGCCTCTGGGTCGTTCTCTTCAGCCAAGCGGCCGCCGCTACTCTCGGCGTCACGGATTGCGGCTTCAAACTCCCACGCCGGTGCATCGGAACGGTCCGAAGCAGTATCGCGATCATGTGGCTGTTTCGTTGTCTCGGTTTTTTCCTCGGCCATGTCGCTGCCTTGGCTCGAATCGTCGAGGCACGTCACTTGGGCAGCTTGTTTGCTCCTCAGACCGATGCCGGCGTCGCAACCATTCACCCCCATGGACGACCCGGCATCCTCGTTACAGGACTGCAGCTCAACGAGGTCATCGTCGTCCTCGTCATCGTCGATGCCGCGGTTGCCCCTAATCTCGGGATCGGACTGTCGAACCCCGTCAGACGGGAGCGATCCTGAAGACTCCAGATCCAAAGGCATCTCGAATCTGGGGCTGCGCATGAGGTGGGGTTCGCTCGCCGCGATAATCCGTTCCACCTCGACAGCACCGTGCCCTCGCTGATAGTATGGGTGCGCGTCCAAGATACTTCGGGCCGTCACGCCTGCCATCAGATTCAGGCCACGTTGAAACAACCCGTACACACAGCCCAACGCCCACACGTCCATCAGGAAATCCTGCTCCACCCACTGCTGCGCCACTTTTCGACGACACGCCATACTTCCGTCAGAGAACCATGTTTCGCTCTGCTCGGCTAGAACCTCTGGCGGGCAGTACATTGCGGTCCCAAAGGTTTCGTATTCTCGCTGGAAGTGGCCTTTTGCTTTGGGGACACGACGGAGCATGGATGCTGTGTCGGAAGCGTCGCCCAAGTCGCTGATGATGAGGCGGGGCATTGTGGAGAAGGTATAAACCAGGATGTTCTCCGGCTTGATATCTGGCGTCAGAGTGCCTGCCTTTCTTACTCGCCCACCTCGATGAGCGATACCCGCTCGGTGCAGCACTTGCAGTCCGAGCATGAGCTGATACGCAAAGAACTGCACTTCCCTCTCGAGCAAGCCCCCGAATCGCCCGACATACGAGAACAGATCGCCGCCCGTAACTAGCTCAAGCACAACCGCGTCGATGACCTCGGCCCTGAACGTCTCACTCCTGATGGTGTCGAGTATAGCCTGGACATTGGGGTGACTGATACGCTTCATCGCCACCATTTCACCCATTTTTGACGACATTGGCATGCGATCTCCGTTGCTGGCGGCACGATGGACCGTCTTGACCGCGACCTGACAAGTACCACGCGTTGCCAGATAGACTGTGCCAAACGTGCCATAGCCGAGGATGATGTTCCGGACAACATAACCGGACAGCTTGAGTGTGAGAGACGGTTTGGCGGATCGAAACAGTGGGTGAGGCACTTCTTTTGGCTTGATAGCTTGCGAGCCTTGTTCTTGGCCGTGATGGACGGTGTTTTGGCGGTACTTCCAGATGACTGCCGTGAGCTGGTGCTGCATACGCCTTGGTGTGTCGCGCTCGACACGCCGTGTCACCATTTCCTTGCTTACCATCACTCTCAGGCAGGCAGATCTCATCTGCGTCCACCAGCATGAAGAAGCGACTTCCGATGCGATGACCCTCGATGCACGCCGTTGCGGTTGGGTGACGGTACACCCCGTTCACAAACAGGCCATTCTTCGAAGTGTCCTCGATGACCGCGAGTGACAAGCTGGAGGGCGTTTCCACCCTGTCATCAGCCCACCAAGACGTCGGCTCTGCCCCTGATCATCATGCGATCGATAATCTGTCCACTCACGCATGCGTCTTCAGGTGAATCCTCGATACTCGCAACCCCGAATAGACGTAATTGCTAAGCTTAGCCCAATCACGCTCTAGCCACTGGAAGCATACCATCTCTGGTCACGTCCAAAGGTAAAAGATCCGCGAAACCTGATAGGAACGGAGCCTGTATTTGGCGCGATTTCCTCGGTCACTCTCTGGCGCACTCACAGTCACGGCCATGCCACTTTGCTTCCAGCCATCCGATCGGTTCTTTCCCGTGTGTGCGCGTTTGTTCGATGTGAACTTGCGCTCTTGGAGGTATGTAAGGTTTACGCAATCGAGCGATTCTGCGGCGGGGAGGTGGGGTTTGAGGCCGGAGAGAAAGGGAGGAAGGGTCTTGCGAGGTCGACACGAAGAGAGGTTCGCTCTTCTTGGGCTTGGTGGTTTTGTTCAGCTTGATGGCGTTGTTGGGCTTGATGTTATGTTTGCGTTTCTTGGGGACGGGCGAGGCCATCGTGCGGATGACAGGCAGTTGCTAAATTGGGCGTGTCAGACGTGCGTTCAGGTGAGAAGGACGAGATGGAATCTTGCGTCGAGTCGCGTGGACCGAGGGCGATGTGCAGCTGCCGCACGGTTCTCCCTCGGGAAGGACTACCACAACGTGATTGACAATCCCACGTTGCGAGGAATGGGCCGGGTCAGTCACTAGCAGTGCCCCTCTTTGCTTGTTGGTTCTCCTGTTATCCTGAAAGCCGACCGACACACATCCAGCCAGTACCGTGCGCAGGTGTATCAGATCGTGCATAGCCATAACCACCCAGCCACAACCCAACCGCCGTAACAACAAGTATCGTACATGTCGACGATTACTTCTTCTTTCCAGCGATCGACTTTCCGACTCGTCGTCCACTGTCTGTCAGCGCCAACCGCGAGATCCTGTACACGGCCCACTCACGTCGTCTTGGTGTGCTGACCTCGGACCTTCAATCCCCAGTGGTGTCGCAGACCTCGGTGCGATCGGATCTTCTTCAGTCGCTCGAGGTCGTCTCGGAGCTTCTGGTCGATGGCGTTGGAGAGGGTGTGCGAGTTCTTTCCGTCGGTCAGGTCCTTTTGCCTGTTGAGGAACCAGGCGGGGATCTTGAACTGGGCCGGGTTTTGCATGATGGTGACGATTCGCTCAAGCTCGTCCGAGTTGAGCTCTCCGGCACTGGCGTGAGCAGAGTCCGAGTGAAACGAGCGCGAGCGCAAGGGTAAGAAGAGGGCACAGAGGCGTAGACTTACCGCTTGTTGAGGTCAACATCGGCCTTCTTGCAGACCAAGTTGGCGTATCGTCGTCCGATACCCTTGATCTCGGTCAAGGCGAACATGATCTTTCCTCCACCCTTAACGTTCGTGTTAAGGAGACGCAAGATGTGCTGTTGGTGGAAAGGGCGAGTAGCGAAAACGGCGAGAAGATCGAAGAAGGCAGGTCAGCTATAGGTCCTTGCAAGTCGGCGCTCCCTCGTCCATTCTTCCCGTCCTTCCCCTCTTCTCTCGCAATCTCGTCCTCCATAGCCTCAGCGCTCCTGGTCGTTCACTGCGACATCCTTCATCATCTCGTCATCATCCAGCGGCATGACCCCTCCACACTGTCTCGCCTCCCACTCTCTCATCCATATTCCACAAATTCACAACGCAAACGCACCTGGAACTGCTGGTGAGCCTCGGGGGGAGCGAACGACATGTTGGCGCTGAGACGTGAGCTGCTGTTCTGTACGTATGTCAACCGTTATATGCACTCACGTTTTGTTGACTTTGGAGTAAATCTGTACAGCCAACAGCGATCAAGCAATCTCGAGCGAGCACGATCCGGCGAACACGCAGCGAGCAGCGGAGCAGCGAGCAGCAAGCGGCAGCCCACCCACCTCGACCCAGGGCAGGCGAATCCGGGATAAACTCGATTTAATGCGAGAATAACAGAAAAGTGCCAATTTGGCCACCGACTTCCGGAGTTTCTCGGTGTTTTGGCCATGGACACTCGGGCGCGCGAGGCGAAAGTGCCACCCACCCGCGCAAGCGCCCAGCTCTGGCTCTGGCTCTGGCTCTGGCTCTGGGCTCGCCTCCCACCGCACACCCCCGCACCGCTGGCTGCTGGCTGCTCGCTCGCTGCTCGCCGGTGTGTGCGGAATTGACAAGTCGTCGAATAGCTCAAACAGCTCTTGTTACCCTTCAAGCAAAAGTATCCGGCAAAGATGGTCAACATGTGAGTGCTGCTTCAAGAGGTGCCAGTGGCCGTGCTGACCTGCAGCCCCAAGTGAGTTATTGCATCTGCGTCGTTGCGTCAAGAGGCGGAAATTTGGCGTGGAATGGAGTGGGAGACGGATTGGTGTGACGAACCAAAATTGTGGACAAATCGACGCCAAGAGGGTCATGGACTATTCTGGAGCTGTCGACGAGGAGGATACCGAGGGCTTGGGAGACGGGAGACATGCTGCTGGATTTTGCGAGGACGTTGTGCTGACACTGTGCCTACAGGACCCGACGAACCTGTGAGTGATCATCCCCCCAATCCTTTCACAAGTCCATATTCCCAATTTTCCCATCCAGGCGTGTTCCCGAGCTCGTACTGATGCCAGACTGCAAGGGAAAGGAGTGCCGAAAGCACACCCCCCACAAGGTCACCCAGTACAAGAAGGGCAAGGACTCGCTCGCCGCCCAGGGAAAGCGACGATACGACCGTGCGTCCCACGACGATCTACGGCCAGGCCAAGGCTGACCAGCAGGAAAGCAATCGGGTTACGGTGGTCAGACTAAGCCGGTGTTCCACAAGAAAGCCAAGACGGTGCGTGTTTTGGCGATCTGGCAGGGGCTTGCGCTGATCATCTTCGTTCTGTTTCGCTGTCCTACCTTTCTCTTCTACGTCCACTCGCTCTGACCCACCTATCGTATGACCCGGCATGCTCGCTCGTACCCCGCTGTCACTCGTTTCGACCCGATTCGACACAACAGACCAAGAAGGTCGTCCTGCGACTCGAGTGCACCGCCTGCAAGGTCAAGCACCAGCTTGTCCTCAAGCGATGCAAGCACTTCGAGCTTGGCGGTGACAAGAAGCAGAGGGGTCAGGCCATCTCGTTCTAAGCGTATCTCCTGGACAGAGGGAATCGTTTGGATCGCGCAGATGGAGCTGCTGGAGCAGGGGTTTTGGTAGTCGAGTACTCAGAGATGTATTCGTATCACGCCTGCTACAAGGGGTTTTCGCTGGCTGCTTCGTGCTGGTCTGTGCGCTTCGGGATTTGGGATGGCCTGGGTGGGCATCATTGTGCAGGGGAGAGGGAACGTCTTGAGATATGGGCGGAGCATGAAAGGCGATGTGGCGAAGGGAGGGCGAGGGGGGAAGGACGATGTCGGCTGAGCTTCCACCCACCGATTCTGCTGAACCTTTCCGGCAAGACTGTGCACACAGCTCGAAACCGACATTCGGCAGGCAGTCCTACCTTGCCGGAGAACGGATCGCTTTTGGCCTCGGTGGGTGTCACAAGGTAGGCGTGAAGAGAGAGAACAAGCCAGGATGCCACCTATCCCGGTGATCGCCGCTGCCACGAGTCTCGAGCTGGTCCTCGGCTAAGCTGATGGTGGCCAGCTCGCTTTATGCTCCCGGTGCAAGCACGATACCGATCCTCGTGGCTTTGCACTTGCATGACCCCGCTCGAAGGCTGACAGCTTCCTTCAACAGCCAGGTGCATACTGTGGGCGGAATACCATGCTGTTCACACCGTGCGGCGATGCAACGTGTAGATCCTGCGCACCAAAATGCGGCGGTTTAGGGTCCACCCCCCTGAAACAAGGCGATTACGGCATGGTCCGTCACACAAAGAAGCGTTCACCGAAGGCCTCGACCAAAACAAAGAGCACACCAATTCGCACCTCTATCTCAACCTCTCACACCCCACCGTAAATAGCTCGCTGGACGGGCACCTGGTCTCTGCTCTTTTCCTGCTTTTCTATCAGATCGCCAGCTCGACCGACCCACACTCCTTTTCGTTGCGTTCACTGCCATCACCATCACGTCCCGTCGCGCGGTTTGACCTGAAACGCACCAACCTCTTCTTCGACCCAAAGCCCTTTGCCCCGCTTGATCGCTTTGCGAGCGGTCGCAAATCCAGCCCACCGCCTTGCTTGTACTGTACGACCCCTTGCGCGCTTGTTCACAGACCTCACGCGCTCTTTACTACGCACACACCACTGTGCAACGCCGACGCGATATCGCTGGATCGGTATTTGCGTCAACGCGATCAAGCCTCCTCATCGGTCTTTGCGCTGGATCATCCTTTGCACATTGCTCCACACATCAACTACCCCACTGATCCGCCTGTATATACCGATTATCCTCGCACGCAAACCGATTGTCGACCGCCAGCAGCGCTGAGCGCCGTGCGAGATGTGTTGTCAGGCGGAATGGAAGCGGGAGGCAGTGCCCGATCACAAGGTGAGTCAAGGCTGCGGTCACCGACTGGCGTCGTGAATGTCGGCGGAATGTCTTTGCGAGCAATCTGTGAGGGTTTGAGTGAGAAAAGGTCGTGTGCGAGCGAGAGGGGACGTAGTGTGTGATCAGAAGCGACATCGAGCCCGAGCAGGCGCCGCGGTCAGGTCGAGATTTCAGCTTTGACTGACGATAGTTTGATTTCATCAACGTCCGCGAGTTTCACAGCAACAGTATCGGCACGAGGTTGAAGTGGGTTCAGGGAGGCTGCGTGTGATTTGTGCTGAGTCCAGGTATATCCTGAAGTACATCCTGATCCTGAAATCATTCGCCATCTACGGGTTGGATGTCTTCACGGCCACGACGATGATCCTCTCTGACCACGTGCGTGCACTCCTTGGTGGCTGATAGGTATCGCTGACCAGCAGTGGACCAACGCAATCCAGCGCAAGTGCGGCGACGACTGCGCGATCGACGTCCAATTCAAGGTGGCCAAATGGGTGTTTGTCGGGTGCATCATCTTCTCGTTCTTGCTGGTGCGTCGCTGGCCCCGCACCCCGTTGCCATTGCTCACCCGCAGCTCGGCTACGAGACATACAAGGCGAAGCGGGTTATCGAGTCCAGGGACATCTCGTACGCGTTCACGAACCTGATCGCGAACGACTACTACTCCATCAGTGAGTACAGGCTCGAGGTTTTGCGCGTGCGGTGCTCAGAGCAGAATCGTACGACATCTTCTGCCTTTTTTGCCGGATCTACAGTTCGACCAAGAAGACGGACGATTTTGCGTTCTTCATCTACTTCACTTTCAAGGGTGGGTTGATCCGCGCCGGCCAAGCCCGTACTGACTACAGACTGGAAGCGGCTGCTCCTGGCTGATGGGCCTCGTCAATCGATCAATGCGCTCACGCTGTACTCGTTCGCCTACGCCAACGGCTTCAACTGGAGCGATCTTCCCTCATGGTGGGACAACTCGGTCTCTACCGCGATGCTCCTGTTCGCAATCTGCTTCACCGTCATCATCTTCCTCGGCTCGCTCATCCTGCTCATCGCCGCGTCGATCCTATACGTCCCGCTTCTGTGCTACATCCAGGGCAATCTGAAGGTGGGATGGATGCCATATGATGTCGAATCATGCTCACTACAGGAATACGTGTGCCATAAGGTCGACAAGCAGATCTCTGAGCTCATCTCCAAGAACCGTCGCGATCGGATCCGTCGCAATGCCGCGCTGGAGAAGAAGATGGCGAATGGGAGTATCAAGGATGTGCCGGGGATCATCCCGCAGCCGACTCTGCCAAGCATCTCGCTGGATGACGACGATATGAGCAGGAAGACGCAGCGCAAGATGGATGCGGAAAGGGGCCGAGGTGGTGCCCGACAAGCAACGAAGGAGTATGTCGAGTACGAGGTGTACAATTCGGCTGGGCTGGGGTATCCGCCGACGCTGGACTACGCTCCGCCCGCGCAAGTGTACGAGTACGAGCAGTACGGCAGGTGGGTCCTGATTCATGGAGGGAGGAATTGTATCCATGCGGAATGAGACTAATGGTAGCTCCGCAAACCTCGCTGCGAGCGCCGCCCCGATGGGTATGAGCTATCCCCAAGTTCAGCCCCCTCGACCCGCTGCGGCCCCTCAGACATCATATCATACGAGTACCTCTAATCCGGACCTGTACGCTGCATCGCAGCCGGCGTTTCCACCACGAGGGCCGCAGGACTACGCCTATCGGTCAGATTCTCAGTCGCAGTACTTGCAGCCAACGCAGAACCGCGAGTACGAGTATGATCACAGTCGTGCTGCGTCCCCGGCGCAGTACGATGGGCTGGCGTATGATCGGCCTTCCGGGCATGGGCCTGCCGGACAGGCCTTTGGACAAGGTGGATGGGATTATCGGCGATGAGCAGGGTGCTCGGAGTCTGTCGAGATTGTAGCTTCATCAACACTATATTATGTCACATTACACTCTGTCGCATACGCTATCCGCACATCATACTGTCCGTCCTCGCGCTTCTGTCATGTTTGCGTCCATGCATGCTTGGGCGGCTCCGCCTTTGGCCAAAGGCGACAACGGCCTCGCGAATAAGGCGTGCAAGGGAGCGGCGAGCCACCGGTGACAAGTCATTAGGCGCGCGGATTTCAAGCGAGTCGACTCTGGCTGAAAGTTGGACATTGACCATCACTCTACCAGTTCAAGTGATCATCTCAGCTACACAACTCGCCAGCATGTCGCTCCCACCGCCCGAGGTTGTTCAGGCGTACATCCTCAACACTCTTTCTACGAATGGAACGGGCACGATCGACGACTCGCGGACGATCACGTACAATGGCGCCGAGTTGCGGTCCGCAGAGGAGCAGGCGGTCGTGAAGGGTGTGCTGGACAGTCTGTGGTCCAAGGAGGTGAGTGCGGGCGCTATCCTTCATCCTTGACATCGGGCCTCTTCCCTTGCACACCGAGGCTACCTGGCGTGGACAGGGTGGCAGCAGCGGTGCTAATGAGCAGATGGTCGAGTACAGCCAGATCACAACGACCTCTTACGCGCTCACGGCCGAGGGAGAAGGGATCGCCAAGAACGGATCGCACGAGTACAGAGTGTGGAAGGTGTTGAGCCCGAAGGGCGGAGAGCCCAAGTCGGTGCCGGATCTGCAGGTGCGCTGAGCTGGGTTTCGGCGCAGAGGAGCGTATGATTGACGGCAGAAACTGGTCGGGGCGGAGACGACCAAGGTTGGGCAATCACAGGCGATGAAGAACAAGTGGATGACGAAGGAGGGGGCTGGATTTGTTCGCGCTGTGAGTGGACAGTGGGCGGCCTGGTCAAGAGCTGACGGCAGCGCGAGGACGTGACGGACGAGACGGCGGAGAACGTCCGGGCCGTGCAGGCCAAGGGCGAGCACGACGAGAAGGTCATCAAGGAGCTGCTCAAGCGCAAGTTGATCCAGTCGAGGTAAGTCGGATGTGCACACGTCCGGTCCGGATTGTGCAGCAAGTGTGGTTGGACGGCCGCTGACGACAGAAAACACATCCACTACTCGATCAAGAAGGGCCCACAATTTGCAACCGAGGTGAAGCAGCTCGAGACGGACCTGACGGACGACATGATCGCTTCGTAAGTTGAGCGCCCAGAGAGTGACGATACTGGACCGCCACGCTGACCCTCAGCGGCGCCTGGAAAGACTCCAACTTCAAGCAGTACAATTTCGCCGCGACCGGTCAACCGACAGAGGGCGGTGCGCTGCACCCGCTCCTGAAAGTCCGGGAAGAGTTCCGCCAAATCTTCTTCGACATGGGGTAGGTCATGCTCGGGTCCGCCTGCGCGTCCGCTGATTCTAGCTTCACCGAGATGCCCACAAACCGATTCGTCGAGAGCGCGTTCTGGAACTTTGACGCCATGTTCGTGCCGCAGCAGCACCCTGCGCGAGAGATGCAGGACACCTTCTATGTTAAGAGTGAGTCGGCGTCGGGGTCCGCGGAAGGGATCATGCGCTCACGGCAGGCCCGGCGAAGTCGCTCAAGCCCGACCCGGCGTACTATGACCGCATCCAGAAGACGCACGAGGTCGGCGGTTACGGGTCGATCGGGTACCGCGCGCCGTTCTCGCGGGAGGAGAGCGAGAAGCTGTTGTTGCGGACGCACACCACGGCGGTGTCGACGGACATGCTGTACCAGATCGCGAACCAACCCGGGGGATTCAAGCCGGCGAAGATGTACTCGATAGATCGGGTGTTCAGGTGCGCCGCGCCACTGTGAGGATGAGCTGGGCTGACGGCAGAAACGAGACGGCTGATGCGACGCATCTGGCAGAGTTCCACCAGGTCGAGGGTGTCGTCGCGGACTACGATATCACCCTGGGACATCTTATCGGTGAGCTGCCTGTAGCGGCATGCCGAGTGCGGAAAGCTCACGGGCAGGCTTCATGAAGGCCTTCTACGCCAAGACGGGCAACCACAAGCTCAGGTTTAAGCCGGCGTACAACCCGTACACCGAGCCGTCGATGGAGGTGTTCTCATGGCACGAGGGACTGCAAAAGTGGATCGAGATCGCCAACGTGGGTTCTCGCTGTCCGAGTTGCGCATACAGGTAGCTGACGTCAGTCCGGAGTGTTCAGGCCAGAGATGCTGGAGCCGATGGGTCTGCCGAAGGGAGTTCGGGTCTTGGGTTGGGGAATGTCGCTCGAGCGACCGACGATGATCAAGTGAGTGCTTGAAGTCGACATGGTTGTCGGATGTCGCTGACGCGCAGGTACAAGATACAGGATATTCGGACGCTTGTGGGGCACAAGACGGATCTGGCGCAGGTCAAGGTCAGGCCGGCGGTGCGACTGGAGAAGGGCGACGATTAGATGCGACGTGGGAGCTATACATCGGATGCATCATCATGGCATACCTCGCCTTGTGATCTCTGGATCAAGAATATGAGTGTGATATGAGCGACAAGGTCGCGGTGTGAAGCGCTCTACTCCGCGAGCGTGGCCCTGATGGCATCAGTCACGGCGGGGGTCGGAACGAGGTCGTGGGCATCGGTGGATAGACTCTCGGAGCCGGTACACGCTTGCGCAAGCGATACACCCCTCGTGGCTGTATCGCGATGTCGCCAGAGTCGAGGTGGTCGTCAGCACAGACCTCCGCCTCGGCCATGTCCTCCACGTGTTGCAGGGCTGTATGGGCACTGGTCAGGCCTTTCCATCTGCCTCGGGACGACTGTCAGAGATCCCTTGGCCGCCTTGTTGCTCCGGTGTTAGAGAAAACAGGCTCGACGCTGAATGAGTGAGGATCGGGCTTGAGACAGTAGAAGACCTGTGTTTCGTGCAGGAACGAACGCTCCAACGGCCCGTCCGGCGATGTCCCGACGGCGCCCGCCGCTCCACCTTTGTCGGCCTGAAAAGGCGGTGTTTCGAACTTGGATTGCGGCTTGGCGAGCTTGCGCTGGAATGACAGTGTTTATCGCTCAGGAAATCCACGTCGTGGGTTGTGCTGGTTTCACGTTTGAGCATGGCGGGACAGCAGAGCGAGGAGGCGAGAGGGTGGGTTGTTTTGCAAGCCACAGGGCAGGTCCAAGGGGCAATATCGCTGGCACCCCTGATCGAACACGCGGCGCACGGATATTTTACTTGGCGAGCGGTGCGCAAAACACGGGACGGAGCGTCAAAGGAACAACAACATACGTCGTGCCTCTTGTCCACCGTTGCTTCTTGTTTACGCATCGCACATTCACTCGGAACGTTGACGACGATGTTGACGGCTCTGTTTGCGCTCCTCCCGCTCGTCTCGGCTGCCAGCTACCCCCGTGTCGAGTCATGGAGCGGCGACAACTTCTTGTGAGCTGCTTTGCTGCGCACAGGCGGTGCAGCGCTGAAATGCAGGGACGGCTTCAACTATGACCCCTCGGCATACGACAACACCACCAAGTGGGTTCCCTCCGTCGTCCTCACACATTTCAACTCACGTCAGTGGTGACACGTTCTGGACGCGGCCAGGCAATACCAGCCTGATCTACACCACCGATAGCGGAGCGACCATCCTCAAAGGTAGGTCGAGGATGTCGATCTTCACGCCTTCGCTTCGTACGGACAGCGCTGACCGCAGTCGACAACACCACCTTCGTGCCGTACAACGAGAAGCGGTATGCGCCCAAGATTCTCTCGCGGAGCGCATACGGCAAGGGAACGGTCTGGGTGGGTTCCTCCGCCGCCGGTCTCCGGCTCAGCTTACGCACAGGTCATCGACAGCGCGCACTTGCCCTACGGCTGCTCCGTTTGGCCAGCATTCTGGACGCGTGCGTCAGACGCGATCGAACTGCCGGTTTGGCGCTGACAATGCAGAGGGACCTGACTGGCCGCTCGGAGGCGAGATCGACATTATGGAGGGTATCAACAACCAGCAGACGAACCAGATCGCCCTGCACGGCGCGAACACCGGGTGAGTAGGAGTGCCTCTCCATATCCTGTACCGGTGCGGAACAGCACTAACAGCAGGTGCCAGGCAGACCCAAGTGCGACGATGACGGGCCAGTTGACGCAGCAGCAGTGCGCGAACAACGCCTCGGAAGGAGCGGGGTGCACGATCGTCGACTCGGCGCAGAACTCGTATGGCGCCGGATTTGCCGCTGCGGGCGGAGGGACGTACATCACCGAGCTGGGCGATGACGGTGTGCGGATTTGGTTCTTCACCGTGAGTGGGCGACCGACGCGACATGATCGGAGTCGGGCAGCAGCTGACCAAAGCGATCGGCTATACCGTCTGGAGTCACCGCCGACGCAAACAGCATCGATACGTCCACACTTGGCGAACCCGTCGCGTTCTACCCCTCGTCGAGCTGTAACGTCGACACTTACCTGGGTCGTAAGTGGCGTGCAGCTCACATATGCGCGTCATCGCTGAGCAGCAGCGCAAACCCTTACCATCAATATTGCCCTCTGCGGAGACTGGGCCGGTGTGCCGTCGCTGCTCGAGCAGACATGCCCCCAGCTGCAAGGCGACCTCACGTGGTGAGCCCTGCTTCACCTTGACCGGAGCATTTCTGCGGACATGCGCTCACCCCAGTTACACGACCTATGTCATCAACGACGCCGGCGCGACGTACGCCAACGCATACTTCGAGATCAATTACGTGAACATCTACTCGACAGCTCAGGCAGAGCCACCGAGTCTCGCAGGACCCGCTGCGGGCTCGGGTTCGAGCACTACACAGTCAGCCAGCTCCACCTCGACCGGGAGGACCTCGGGTCCGACTACGACGATGTCAGGAGGTGCGTCCGCGTCGGGCGCGGGGGCCAGTGCTACACCCTCGGGAGGCGCCGGACGGACAGCGCAAAGCAATGGGCTGGCGTGGACGGGCCTGGCGATCTTGGGGGTCGCACTGGGCTTCGGCGTGATGGCGTAATGCTCTCGGGGATTTTTGGCATCTGTAGACAATCTCATATCATCTGCACAGTGCATGACCGAGCACAACACGATGCATCTTGACGACATGACGCGAGTGCGGCATACTGCATATCTTGGTGGGTCATTCGGCGGTATTTGGTTCCTCGCCTCCACATTACGCGTCACGCGCCGCAAAACACCATCACCCGTCTCCCAGCCCCGACTGATTGGACTTTGCGTATCGTACAGCTCACACCCACCGGCGTGTGATCGATCTCATGGCCCGCGTCGACGGTGCAGAGCTGAAGCAGGTGGCGCGAAAGGTGGTGCAAAATGCGAGTCGACCTGGCGGGGCGATGGACAAGGGCGAGTTTACGCTCGGCATAGCGCGCAAGGAGATATCGATCAGGATGGGACTGGGCCCGAAAGGGCTGGAGGAGGCGGAGTGGAAGGCGCGGGTGAAGGAGCTGGTGCATCTGGCTATGGTGAGTGTAGGCATGCCGCGTCGTTCTCAGCCCAGCCTCATGCTATCAAGCTTAGATTGTCGAGGCTGGCTCGGCACGGGAATGGGGTGGTCGATCATCGAGCTGATGGCAGGACGAGGTGGCTGATGAGGTCTCGGCGCGAGCGTCATCGCCTGTCAAGCCGCAGGGACATTCCAGTCCGCCGAAGAAGCAGAGCAGAACGGACAATGCAGGCACCTCCGCGCCCTCCCGGTCGAAGAAGCGGAGCAAGAGGGAGTCGACGAGCGACGAAGACTCGGACGAGGTGGAAATCCTCGAGGACAAGGAAGAAGAAGACTTCGAAAGCAGTCCGCCGCGAAAACAACAAAAGGACAAACGTCGGCAGAGCGGCACCGGGAGGGCTAGAGCAGCCCAGGACGAGACGAGCGAGGACGATGAGGGCATTGCAACGATCGCAGCGGAACGGCCGAAGAAGCAGAGCTCAAGCGTGAAGCGGAAGGCGGGAAGCGGTACGCAGAGATCGAAGAAGGCCTCACCGATAGAAGTGAGCGACGACTCGGATGAGGAGAGACAGAAGAACGACGATAAAGTGAGCCCGGTCCATGCATTTGACAGGAAGCGGCATGGCTGATCCTTAGTCCGAATCCGAGATGTCGTCGCTGTACGATGTTGCACCGGCTCCGAAGCGGGGCAAGAGCACAAGCAAGACTCGGGAATCTAGCGACGATGTTGCGGTGTCGGAAAAGGTTTGTGTACTTAGGACCGCGCTCGAGCACGGCTGACGGCAGCGCAAGCGGAAGGACCCGGATGAGGGGGTGAGTTCGTGGTCCACCGCCTGAGAATGTCTGACACCATCAGCTATCGACCGATGAGGCGCTTGTCGCAGATCTTAAGAAGATCGTCACGGCATGCGGTGTGCGGAAAATCTGGTACGTGAAGCAGTGCGAGTTGAGCCGCCCTGACACCAGGTCCAAGGAGTTTGCGGACGACCCCTCGGTGCGGCGATCAGTAATCCCGTCGACATCAAGCTGATGCCAGCCGAGAGAGCAGCGACATCGAATCGAGGTCATGTTACGGGAGCTGGGGATGAAGGGCAAGCCGACCATCGGGAAGGCGCGAGCTTTGAAGGAGAAGCGGGAGCTGGCAGCGGAGCTGAGTGAGTGATCCGCGTCCCGGAGCCTCTCCGGGTCTTCCTGACTCTTTCGACCGTACCTGCGGCCAGACCACACCTCGAACTGCCGTGTCCTTGGCTGCTGGCTGCTTCATCACGCAGTTGTTGACCGCAGACGATGTACAGCAGTTCGAAGCCGCTCGAGGCCTCTCGTCCTCTCGGACATCCCGCTCCAAGGCGAAGACAGCGCGCCAACGGGACCCTGACTCTGACGACGAAGAGGAAGAACAAGCAAGCGACGAGCCTCAGGTACGCGCCCGTCTTGCACGAATCCCGACGGAAGCTGACTGACAGGGCGCATTCGGAGCAATCATGGACTTCCTGGGCGACGACGTGCCCAGCGATTCGGACTAGATGCCCGACGGTCTCGCTCATCTGTCTTGGCCCCACACGAGCCGACTCAAATCAGCTGACCTATGGCCTGACGCATATGACCCTGGAATAGACACCTCTGTCCGTCGGCCATATGCATACCGTCTTGCTCGTGACCATCAAAGACCGAAGTCTCACACGATTGACTCAGCCATATGACGCCCGTTCCGACGGAACTGGCGGATTCAGATCTGTCCGCCACTGATACCGGCGGAGTCGCCAATGGCTCGAACAATCTATGTGCATACACCTAGGGTCGGCTCTGATACGGCTCGTCACGGGTGGTTAATGACGGGTCGCCGTTGGGCCCGAGCCCGGCGGGCAGGAAGTGTTGACCAAGGTATTAATAGTGGCCTTGCTGACAGCCTGACTACTGAGCGTGTTCCACCCGCCTCAGGCAGCAATCAGCATAATGCTTTCCATCCACGGTTCTGCTGCTGCCACGGTATGCTGCGCAGCTGGTGAACGGCAGAGATACTTATCGGTAGTGCGCGCAGCGAGTATTGGTCTCATTCCTCGAGCTCGGGCTGGTGGAGGGCAAGGGTGGGTCATCTCGTTGCCACTTCGATGCTGACGGCAGACTTCCAGCTGATCGAGGTCGGCGACTTGGCCCAGATCAAATCGCCAGAGTGGCTTGAGAAGCAACCATTTGGCCAGATGCCGTTTATAGTGGACGAGGAGACTGGAGCGGTGATCTTCGAGTCTAGGGCGATCGCACGCTGTGAGTACGAGTCAACCACGTCGCGCGATCGGCTATATTGAGCATAGACGCCGCGGCAAAGTACGCCCCGAGTTCCCCGCTGTTCCCGACCCCGTCATCCGATCTGGGGGCGTATGCAAAGTTCGAGACGGGCTCGAGCGTCGAAGCGGCAAACTTCGACCCGTACGTCAAGACGCTCTTCGTGGAGCTGTTTGCCACTCGCATGTGAGTGGTCGAGCGAGCTTGCATTACACGTCATTGATACATCACAGGCACGGAGGGCAGACTGACCCAGTCAAGGTCGACCAAGCAGAGGAGGGCCTGCGCGCCAAAATGGAGGGTTACGAGCGGATCTTGAGCAAGCAGGACTGGCTCGGCGGAGATAGCCTCACTCTGGTGGATCTGTGGCACATCCCCTTTGGAGCCAGCGTTGTCCCGGTGAGCGCGCCTGTATGGTATTGACGTCCCGGGCGCTGAGCAGCAGCTTGGCGGGGCGAAGGCGCTCACGGATGGTTCCTTCCCCCATGTCGCGGCCTGGTGGACGAAGTTGAATGGACTGCAGAGCTGGAAGGTGGTCAACGCGAAGAAGGAGGCGATGTTTGCGGCGTTCGCAGCAACGCAGCAGAAGTAGATGATCATCTGCTCAGAGGTGTATTGCGTGCATCGTGCATTGTCCTGGTGCAAACCGTTTCACGAAATGATCCGCGAGAACGAAGTAGGTCATCGGCGGGGAGAGCCGGCGGGATGGTGGACCAGAATAGCACGCGCGCGCGTGTTTCCCAACCGGCTTCTTGGCTGCTGACGTCGTCATCTGGGGGGTCACCTTGAGTTGGATGGAATGCGTAAAAGTGACTAATCTATTTGATATGGGCTAGTGCAGTTGACTAGACATGACAATGGTTGACGGTGCGACTCGTCGTACCATTCACCCTGCTGAAGGTCACGCCCAACCAGCGTTGATAACCCACATGTGACCCCGCTCTCCACTTCACAAGTGGTCACAACCCATCTAGCATCTCTTTGCAGCCGGTCGCATCCAGAAGGCCAAACATACTGCAGCTCAGCACAAGGCACCATGTACACGCTGTTTGGCAACTCGCAATCGACGGTATGCGCCTGGATCGGTGGACCCCGTTCCATCGCTAGACCCAACCCAAGAGGCTGTGCTAATGCTAGACATTGTCCAGAGCCATCTTTTGTTTCCTGGAACTCGGTCTCGAGCACGAGAAGGGTGAGTGCAGCATAGGCGGCTGCGTGAATTCGCGCGCGGATTCCGACCATCAGACTTCACGATCAAGATCCTCCCCTGGTCTGTCGTCTCCACCGACGAGTACTCAAAGCACCACCCCTTCAAACAGCTACCGTATATGGTGGACGAGGAGAAGGGCATCGAACTGTACGAGTCCAGGTCGATGATCAAATGTGAGCCAATATAGCGCAGCCTAAGCTCGTTCAGCCCTCATCACAGACGCCGCGGCCAAGGTGAACTCGCCGTTGCACGTCACGTCGGACCCTGTCTCGGCCGCCAGGTACGAGACGGCGTGCTGCATCGAGCTCGCCAACTTTACGCCCTCTGCCGAGGGTCTCATCTGGGAGCTGAGCGTCAAGCCGGCGTGAGTTCACGCGCGGGCGCCGATGGATCCTGATGCCAGCGTCACGGGCGAGGGACCCACCGCCGAGGTGGTCAAGCACATGAGCTGGGACCTGAACCAGCGGCTCGAGGGCTATGAGCGATTGCTCTCCAGGCAGCCGTACCTGGCGGGCGAGGAGCTCACCCTCGCGGACCTGTTCCACATGCCCAACGGGCTCCAGGTTCTCCAGGTGCGTCGATGGGATTATAGATCACTCACGACTGCCGACCTCTACATGGCATTAGTCGTCCTCGCGTAGACCTTCCCGCTAATGCGAGGTCAAACAAGCCCAGGCCCTTGTCAACGCGGATGGAAAGTCGCCCAACCTCGCCAAGTGGTGGAAGGCGATCAGCGAGAGGCCTACTTGGGCCCAGACTGAGAAGATCATGGCCGGACTCGCTGCCGCGGAGTAGCCGCCAGACTAGCAGACTCGGGACAAGGTCTATCAACGCGAGCGATTGTGATCTTCTTCCGGCCAGTTCAGACCCATGTGCGCGGCCATGCTCGCCGGTGACGTAGTGGCCAGAAGAGTTGCCTTAGAAAACATCTGATCCGACGCGACCGAGCCGCCGCCGTCGGGCTATGCATACTTCTGAAGCCAGGTCAGCCGCGTCGCTCGTTGGCTTGTTCAGGCTCGATGGTGATGACGGCAGCGAACGAGGTCGTGGGAACGGGTGGGACAGGGCGAGGGGGGTGTCAAGCGAGGAGTTGATCGGGGCCCAGGCTGGTCAATAAACGCCTCCGCGTCATCCCACATACAAACCCTTTTTCCGGATCAGTTCCCTTCACTTTCAGCTCACCTCTTCCCTTTCATCATCTTTGTCCAATAACACCATACCACACCTGCAGTTCCTCGACTATACCATCTTTGGTCCGACCACCATGACCATCTCTGAATCGCTCTCCAAGGCGGTACCCACGGGGCTCAAGATACCCAAAACGGCCAACGGGTCCAAGGCCGAGCTGACCACGCCCGGGCCTAAGACGCCCAAGACCCCGCAGGACGAGGCGCTCGCGTTTTTCTCAGAGGAGAAGCATTCGGGGGAGAAGGTACAGGTATGGGAGCTATGGCTCGAGGATGATGGCGGACCAGGCGAGAACAAGTCGGTGAGTGCTAGGTCATGTCGAATACGGCCGTTGACGGCAGTACATCCGTCTGCCCCCGCCAACACGGCCATACGTGCTCAGGCTGTCGTTACATCCCGGCACGGCGTGCACGAAGCATGGTGTGCTGAAGAGTGACTTCCCGATGGACGGAGGGGTGTTTGAGCGGGGTGTATGGAAAGAGCGCCGGTTGCCCTCCGATGTGTCAAAGTAGGTTTGTGCTTCCGGCTTTCACTCACGCCAGACCCATCCACGTCGACCTGCCCATCTCTGCGCCAGGCGCGTTCTGCTACTTCATCGAACACGACTCGCTGGCTGGCTCAGATCGGATAACCTCGCGCAAGGGTTATTTCAACGTCGACCCGATCATCACCCTCCCCGCTCGGACTCCCTTCTTCCCTACGACAACGTCGCCCCTCGCCGACCTGTCCTCCGGCACGATCCTAGACAAGCCGCAGACTTTCACGCTCGACTCATTGACTATCCTGTCGGTGCTGGCAAAGTGGATGGGGCCGACTTCTGAATGGGAGAAGCACTTCTCCGAAGCGAGCAAGCGGGGCTACAACATGCTCCACTGGGCGCCCCTGCAGCAGCGGGGCAGCTCAGGGTCGCCGTACTCGATCTTTGACCAGCTCAAATACGACAAGGCGATCTTGGTTGACCGCAAGGCGGCGGATGGGGGCTTGGGGGAGATTGACACGGCTGTCAAGCTGGCCAGGGAGAAGTATGGGCTGGGAGGGGTGACGGATGTGGTGTTGAACCACACGGCATTTGACTCGGAATGGCTGCACGAGCACCCCGAGGCTGGTGAGCTGGCACCCGGAGTCATCTGCTGGGACTTACCCCAGGATACTCCGCGTACAACACACCACACCTCGCCCCCGCTGTCGAGCTCGAAGACGCCATCCTGGACCTGTCTGCCAACCTGGCACAACTTGGTCTGCCCACCACGCTTAAGTCCAGCGGCGACGTAGACCGGCTCGTCCCGCACATCAAATCCGCCATCGATAGCGCCAAGCTCTGGCAGTATTACGTCTTCGATGTACAGTCATCCGTGAAAGCCGTGGCTTCGGCTCTCGATGCCAATTCGACGTACAAGTGGGAGGGCGAGAATCTTCTTGGCAAGTCCATCGAGGAGCTTGCCACGATTGCGAAGAACACTCCCGGATTCTTGCAGAACTACCGGACGTTTGGCGAGCGATTCGGCTCCAAGGTCGACCCAAAAGCCGCGGCTGGCTTCATCTCGACCGCGTACCCGGGCGAGAACACCACGGATTTGGCCAGCAAATGGGGCAAAGTCCTGGACGTTCTCAATGTCGACCTGTACTCGGAGTGCAACGATGACCTCTCGGCCGCGCAGGAGGGCATTCTGGGCCGTTTGAAATTCACCCGACTCGACGCGCACGGCCCGAAGATGGGCGAGATCACCCGTGACTCCCCCATCGTCGAGCTCTACTTCACCCGACTGCCGAAGAACGCCACGACGTCGAAACACCCGGCATCCGCGCTCGCGCTTGCAAACAACGGCTGGATGTGGGCCGCCGACCCGCTCAAGAACTTTGCCGAGTACCCATCGAAAGCGTACCTCCGCCGACAGGTCATCGTCTGGGGCGACTGCGTCAAGCTGCGCTACGGCTCCAAGCCTGAAGACAACCCGTGGTTGTGGAAGCACATGATTGAGTACGCTGAGCAGCTCGCGGGTGTGTTTGACGGGTTCCGATTGGACAACTGTCACTCTACCCCGCTGGTCGTGGGCAAGGCGATCATTGACGCTGGACGACGGGTCAACCCGAACCTCTACATCATGGCTGAGCTGTTCACCGGAAGCCAGGAGATGGACCTGAAGTTTGTGCGGGAGCTCGGCATCAACAGTCTGGTGCGGGAGGCGTACAACGGCCACGACGTCAAGAACTTTGCCAGCCTGTTGTACGGCTTTGGCGTCGGCAAGCCGATTGGATCGATGGACGCGGCGTGTCTCACTTCGGCGGAAGAGCTGCCGCCCCTGGTAGGCAAGGGCGCACCACGACCGTGCAATGTGACCCCACTGCAAGGGTCGGTTCCCCACGCGGTGTTCTACGACGTTACGCACGACAACGAGACGCCGCGGGATAAGCGGACCGCCGAGGATGCGCTGTCGACTGGGGCGCTCGTCACCTTCACAAAGGCGGCCCTCGGCTCGAACAAGGGCTTCGACGACTTGTACCCGAAGCTGCTCAATCTCGTCACGGACAACCGGCTGTACGAGGTGGACGAGAGCGGACTGGCGGGCATTGGCAAGGTCAAGCGGGTATTGAACCACTTGCACGCGGAGATGATGGAGGGCGGATACTCCGAGGGACACGTGCACGAGGAGGGCGAGTACATCGTCGTCCACCGAGTCCACCCCATCACGCACAAGGGGTACATGCTCGTTGCGCACACCGCATTCAAGGGCTTCTCCGGACGAGGATGGGTCAAGCCAATCAAGATGTCCAGGTCAACCATCAAGTTCCTCTTCGGCGCGGCTGTCAAAACGCACTTTGACCAGTGGAAGGACGACCCGAAGACGCACCGCGGTATCCCGTCCGAGCTCATTGAGCTCCCGGCGCCGACCATCAACAAGGGCTCAGATAACGACGGCGAGTACGAGGAGGTAATTGTGCCCGACACGTTCGAGCCTGGAAGCATCATGCTGTTTGAGACGGACATGCCGGCGATGTCGACTGACCTGGACGACAAGCTCACGTCGGATGCGGATGCCGCCTTCTCCGAGGTGGATCTGGTGGATCTCAACGTCATCTTGCACCGAGCCGACGGGGAGGAGCGAGATGCGGTCGGCGGCGACGGCACATACACGATCCCGAACTATGGCTCGCTTGTGTACTGCGGTCTCGAGGGCTGGATGCACCCGCTTCGAGAGATCACCGAAAAGAACGACCTGGGACATGCGCTGTGCTCGCACCTGCGGGAGGGCACATGGGCGCTGGACTACATCACCGAGAGGCTGTTCAAGTGGGTTGGAGAGTGTTTCCGGAATAGGCAAACACTGACGGCAGGCAAACGGGCGACCTGCCACGCCTGGCCAAGCCCGGGCAATGGCTCAAGGAGCGATTCGACCTGATCAAGTCGTCGTGCCCTTCTTTCATGCGCCCGAAATACTTCTCCCTCGTCATCTTCACCGCGTACAAGGCGGCGCGCAAGGCGGCCATCGAGCAATGCTCCGAATTCATCAGCGAGGGACACGGCTTGGTGCACAACTTGGCGCTGTGTTCTGTGCAGATGTACGGCTTGGTCCGCAGCGCAAGCATCAACCCGTCCAAGCCGGTCGCGAGTCTGGCGGCAGGTCTACCGCATTTCACTGCCGGTTGGGCAAGGTGTTGGGGTCGCGATGTCGTGAGTGCAGCTGTCGTCTCCTGACACCTCGCTCACCCCAGTTCATCTCGCTCCGAGGCCTTTTCCTGACTACGGGCAACTTCCCGGCTGCCCGAGACCACATCCTCGCCTTTGGCTCCACCCTCAAACACGGTCTGATCCCGAACTTGCTCGACTCAACTCGCAACCCGCGGTACAACTGCCGAGACGGTCCGTGGTGGTTCATCCAGAACATCCAGGACTACTCCAAGATGTGCCCGAACGGCCTATCGATCCTCGACGACAAGGTCAAGAGGCGGTTCCCGGCCGACGACACGTGGGTCGAGTGGGACCACCCGAGGGCGTACGAGTACGAGAGCAGCGTCGCAGAGTTGGTGCAGGAGATCTTGCAGCGCCACGCCACCGGCATCGAGTTTAGAGAGTACAACGTGGGTGACCGTCGTGTAGATAGGGAACGAGCTGACCGGCAGGCCGGACCCAATCTCGACATGGACATGCATGACGAGGGTTTCAACCAGAAGATCTGGGTGGACTGGAAGACAGGAATAATCTTTGGTGGTAACCGGTACAACTGCGGGTGAGCAGTCAACCGATGGATCGTCACGGCGCTGACGCTAGAACGTGGATGGACAAGAACGGCTCGTCGGCCAAGGCTGGAAACAAGGGTCTGCCCGCCACGCCGCGAGATGGTGCTCCGGTAGAGATCACCGGCCTGCTCAAGAGCACATTGACATGGCTCGACAAGCTTAGCAAGGCGGGCAAGTTCCCCTTCAAGGGCGTCGAAGCGACCAGTGAGTGGTTCTTCGCATAGCTGCCCTCAGCTCACGCCCAGTCGGCGGCAAGACCACCACCGTGACCTACGCACAATGGTCCGACCTGCTCCAAAAGTCATTCGAGCGATGCTACTACGTCCCCTCCTCCCCATCCGACGACTCGTCATACGACATCAACCCCGCCATGGTCAACCGCCGCGGCATCTACAAGGACGTGTACGGCACGCCGAAAGACCGCGAATGGTCAGACTACCAGCTCCGATGCAACTTCCCGCTCGCGATGATTGTCGCGCCCGAGCTGTTCGACCCCGAGCACGCGATGAACGCCCTGCGCATCGTGGATGCCACGATCCGCGGACCGCTGGGCATGAAGACGCTCGACCCGGCCGATTCGGCTTACCGCGGCAACTATGACAACTCGAACGACTCGGATGACATGAGTGTCGCCAAGGGGTGGAACTACCACCAGGGCCCAGAATGGGTCTTCCCGACCGGATGGTTCTTGATGGCTTGGCTCAAGTTTGACCGGATCGCCGGAGAGGGCAAGAAGGTGATTTCTATTTGGGAGCTTGGAAGTGGGCCCGCACTGACTGGCAGGACCCGTCGATCACGATGCACTACATCTCGAACCTGCTCCTCAAGCACGCGAGGCACATCGAGTCGGACGCATGGAGAGGTCTGCCGGAGCTGACGAACGAGAGTGAGTACTAGAACCGGGGACTCGCTGTGTTGGTGCTGACGACAGACGGGGCATACTGCTACGACTCGTGCAACACACAGGCGTGGAGCGCAAGTACGATCCTGGATGTGTTGGAGGAAATGCACCGAATTAATAAGGGCGAGGCGTAAGGTATGTAGAGGGTTAGAATATCATGTTGCGTTTGTGTCGGGCTCCTTTTTATCATGCATGGAACAATTTTGGCTTGTTCTGATCTGCACGCCGCGGAACATGCGGGCACGGGGGTTCAAAGCGAAGAGGAAAGGAAAGCGAGGGTGAAGCTAGAGGGAGCGGGATTCTGTCGACTGCAATCACGGACCAAAGGGAGTGGCAGAGTGTGTCTCTCATAAATCAAAGTCGGGAGAAGCGTCGTTCCAGCAGCATTGGTCAGTCGTGAACACTCGTCGTAGAGATGACCTCGTTAGCTCGAGATGCGCCTTGAGCACGTGTGTGCTCTTCTACGCACAGCCCCACCTCGGTCCACCGAACAGACAAATCTGGATGCGTTGGCTGGCATTCGATTGGAGAAAGGGCATGACCGATCGCCGAGTCAAGTGGTTTCGCTCCTCGCCTGGGGGAAAGGCGCATTCTCGCCATCCATCCTTTCACCTCATGGCGACTGCACGGGGAGTTGTGCTTCAGGCCCCAACGGGGAAGTGCGCTGCAAGCACCAAAGCGCAGAGCTGGCCAAGGTCGTCTGTGGTTAATACCTTTGCGTTCGACACGCACGCGCCTCACGGGACACACGAGCATGCGTCAATTTTACGTCGAAACTGTGCTCGATGGCAACATAGCCGAGAGCGCGTGGGGTGCAGATATGACGGTCAGCAATAGTCTCGCGCCTTGCGCCGCGACAGCTTGCTGACGAGGAGTATAACTCGTCACGACGGGCAAGAGAGAGCGGCGGGTCGGGGTTGACAAGACCTCAGCGGAGTGTTCTGAGGGCAGAGACCGACACTTGTGAGTGACCCCACTCGAAAACGTGACGCCAGGGCTGATGGAAGCCTCGGGGGAACAAGCAGACTCGGCGCAGGTGGCGACGGGGCGGCCTGACACAGCTGATGTTGACTCGGCCACACATGCAGGACTTTTGTACGACGACGAGGAGTCTCAGAATCGAGAGGCGCACTCACCTGCGAGTCGGCGGGAAGACATTGCTCGAGGCAAGCAGAGAGCCGTGGACGAGAATCTTTCCGGGGAGGAGGACACTCTGCAGTCGTTGCTCAAGAAGGCCGAGCAATCACGCCAGGAGGCTGATAGGGCGCGGGCATCTTTCTGGTCCAGGGTGGTCCCATCAGGCTTCTCATCTGCCCGTCCTCCGGTACGGGTGCGTCGCAGTTGCACTGTTAGGGCTACCTTTGAGGGCGAGGGCTCCAGCGCGAGTGCCGCTCCCGATCCAGACGCGGACCGCATGCGCGAGGAGGTCGACGATCCAGACCCGGACAGCATGCACGAGGAGGTCGAAAACCTGCTGAGGGATGCCAGGAAGGTCCAAGTCGCCTCTGCCCGTCATGCCCAGTCCGAAACGGGGAGGGAGCTCTCCCGAGCGATGGATCAACTCGGACGGTTCTGGCGATATGACCGCCATGCACAGGCTGCCAACGCACACCTAGCAGAGGATGTGCGAGAAGCGTCCGTGCGTCATCAAGAGTACGGTACGTCACACCTTCTCGAGCTCTAGTTGGAGCATCGCTGAGCAGCAGTCAAGATTTTGGAAGAACCGAAAGATGAGCTCATCAAGAATGCGCAGAGTCTCGCGGTGACTCGAGAGAGCAAGGGCCCGAGGGACGTCCTCGACAATCTGAAGGAGAGCTTGGACAAGCTGCACAGACTCGAAGGCGCTCACCCGTCAGATGACCGGTTGATCTCAGTCCTTGACGAGCTCAGGGAAACTGCGGGGGTGTTGGCGCTGCTCAAGCAGGAGCCAGAACCCAATCCACGGGCGGACATCGAGTTCGGGAGGAACAGCGAGACTGACCGCGTTTGGCCGACCGTGCAGCTCCAGGAGCCAGGCTCACTTTCCTGGAGCACCGGGCTTCCGGAAGACCCTTACAACCTGTCCAAGGAGTACTGGGATACTGGACTTCTGGGACGGAAGTACACTTTCTGAGGCCCCCGGCAACACCACCAGATTTGGGATCGGTTCTGATTGTGGTGCGTCGGGGGTCGAGGTGAACCGAGTGTATACATGGCTTGAGGACGGCATGCATGTGTTGAAATCAGATATTTCTGTCGGTAGAGCAGCGCTGTCCATCTATTGTCACTTCATACCAACCCAGCAGCACGGGTAGCGGCCCAGAGCTGACCTTTACACCGCTTGCGGAACCTGGCAATCGAGCGTTTCAGATCGCGTCCGACAGAGCGAAACGCGGTACCGTGATTCCACGCCCACCATTCCTCTTCGCGTCCCCTCCTCTCGGCGAGCGGCAAGGGCGACCACCAACCGCCTGGTATGCATGGCAGTTCGGTCTGATGACGAAGATCCACCTCTGTCCAGGGTCTGCGGAGGAGCTCGAGGTCCGAGCTGAGAGCCAGCCGTTGACCCATGCCCGGAGAGGGAGCAACTAACATGACCGAAACGAACCCTACGCCCATCAGCCAGCGCCCAACTTGTCTTCTGGCGCCCACTCTGATCCCTGGCGGACTATGGCTCGACGCCCTCTTCCTCCGCCCCTCGCATCCTTTCCACGGAAAGCATCCCGCCCCCAAGCGCCCTCATCACACCCCAGCGCCCCACCCAAAGCCAACGCCGTCCGCGGACAGCCTCGGCCCTCCCGACTTCTCTGGACTGAGCCCCCTGATGCCGGATATTTGTGCCGCCGCGCCGAATTGCAGGGTCGTGCCCATGGACAGACTCGCACCTCTTGACCGTGTCGAAGTCACATCGCTCGACCCGCTGGTCCTCGGCCCTCTAGCTCCCTGGGACGCCGGACCCTTCTCGCCGGGATCCAACCGAGGTGAGGGGCCGCTGTGCCGACTTGGCTGAGAAGGAGAGGACAACGGCAGCGACTCGAGATGCTCGTCATTCGGGGGGAACATACTCGAGTCATGTGATCCCTGCGTGGGTTGTGTCTGGCTGAAAGGCTGGGTCGGGGGGACGAAGGGCGAGTCCGAAGGACCGACCTGGCTGAGCTGGGTTTCTGGGTATCGGCCGGTTGTCGGTGGGCCCGCTTGCGCCGAGTCGAAGAAGATGGGCTGCTGGCCGCACGATGGTGGGATGGACTGCGTTTCGCCGTACTCCTGCGTAGACTCCGATTCGCCTTCGGGACGAGGGGAGGGCGCGGGGGAGGGGAACTGCAGGAAGGCTTCGATATTGACCGCCGCGTCGACGTGGCGCGTATCGCCTTCCGCAACAGTGCCTAGCAAATCTGGAGGGATGTCTGTAGGCTGTGATGGGAACGAGGGCGGGTAGGGATGTGACAAGGTCGTATTCGCGTCGGTGGTCGTAGTGACATCGCCGGTCGTCTGGGAATATCGAAGGGGGAGTTGGTCTGCAGTGAGCTCCTGGGCCGTGTGCGGTCCCCCTCGCAAGGCCTCACCGGCAAGCTTTGGCTCTGATACGACCACATAGACTCCTCGAGCTACCTTGCGCCGCTTGCCCGGGATCGGCTCAGGCCTGGCACGGGCAACGTGGATTTGTTGCAGATGCGCGTCGAGGTCTGCTACAAGGCGGAAGTGAGCCGTGCAAAAGTCCCATCTGAGCGTCGGCCACACCTCGTTCCATCACGCTCTTCACGCACCTGCAGTATAGTATGGGAGTAGATGAGGCGCTCATTTCTGAGAATCCCGTCGATGCGTGGGCCAGCATAGGGCATGAAAGTTCACATCATATCAACAAGCGGCGACGACATGACTTGCCCGGCGATTGCCGACACACCGGGTGCATCCCAGGTGGGTGAGGACGCCTGTCCGCCTGTCCGCCTGTCCGCGTGGGCGCTTCGCGTCGCGCAAGGGAGATCTAAGACTACGGAGAAGATCAGAGATGGAGAGACGTAGATGGCCGCAGTCATATGATCCACTTATCCCGCCCTAACGTCCAAGAATCAGAAACGGTCTGGGACCTCGCCCGTCGCGGTTCGCGACCGATCTCCCCGGCCGGTGAATGCCAAAGCACGCAACTGGACCGCCTGGACGGGACACTTGTCTGCAGTCATGCACAGTGTCATGCCTGCGCCTCCGGACACACCGTTCCTGAATGCAGATATACAACTCGTCCATGCATACCCGGTGAGACCGGAGTGGATCGGCCACGGGCCCTCAGAAGAACCGCACACCCTCGCCCGCCTCGCCCTCGCCCTTGATGATCTGCGCCTTACCCTTCTTCACCAGAGTATCTATACTTCTACGCAACAACGAAGGCGGCATGCCGTAAAAGTCTGCCCATCAGCACCTCTGCCACATACCGCGTCCTGGTTCCCGCCCGCCCCTTGCAGGTGCGTCGCATCCCTCCCGCTGCAGGCCGTTGCCGACGACGGGACACCCACCAGTTCCCTCCGTCAGTTCTCCCTCCGTGATCTCCCAGAACGTCAGGATACTCCCTCCCATCCCGTTGCCCATCACCCAATCATACACCTCCACGCCCCACTCGTCCGGCTTCTTCCAATAGATCAGGTACGTGTCGCTCTGCTTCGGCGGATCCGGTGCCGCCCGGCCTGCCGTCAGCTCATCCCCGAAAGAGTGGACCGGGAAGCTTACCTTCCTTCACCATTGCTGCGAGGACGATCCTGATACTAGCGGGCAACAGCCTCCCTAGCATCAGCGCTCCGGCTCAGCCGATCCAGGGTCGACTCACGCCGTATCTGCTTGTTCTCGAACACCTCCCCCAGATCCCCCGCGGCCGCATCGACATTCACGCTCCATGCTCGGTCGGCCCTCGCCCAGTCCAAAATGAGCTTCACCCAGAGGTCGACCTGATGCGATTGCGTGGTGGGATTGGGCTGTAACCTGCAATTAGGATTCGCCGCTCAAACGGTTCGGCTGAGCAGTGCTGGCTCCGCTTCTTCGAACACCGCTCGGCTCCGCCCACTGCCCTGCATTCCACCCCTTCGGTATGATACGAGGCTTGAAGACCCATGACAAGTGCAGAATGAGAGACAGCCCGCCGGACTCACGTGAAGAAAGGCGGAAACGACCAGATAGCCGGGAAGACGAACCCATTCTTCCCCTTGACGCTCTTCAGCGGCGTCGCGGGGTTCCCTTCTGCGTCCCCATTCCTCACAGCCATCCCATCTTGCCCTCCACTGGCTGCGGCCGAACTCCCCGCCGCATTGTACGTCGCTGCTGAAGTGGTCGCTTGTGAGATGGCCGACATGATACGACCACAACAACGTCTGGCATGAGTTCGGCTTGACGTGACTGGATGTCCGGGGTGGAGGTCAACGGACGGAATCAAATCTCACCCTTCTTCCCGCCCACGCGCAACGCCGCCTCGGGATACTTGCATGAAAGATCGTATACACATATGCTATGAATCGCAGACGAAAACGAAATGCGTTATCGGTGGCTTGCTGATGGAGAAGACACACTTTCATGAACAGGCGGCGGATCGTAGGATAAGATGCGGATGGTCCGTCGCCTCGCGTGATGTGGTCCGAATTGTATTTGTGACGAGGCGGCGCCGGGAACAGGACAGGCCCATTTACCAGACGCATGAGGACGATAGGTTGGTCTTCATCGACAATCAGCGTGCAAGGCCTTGGCCCCCTCAGTGTCGACGGGGCGCAGAGCTCTGTTCGTAAGCAGCTGCCCACTTTCCTCACCGATAAACATACCATGACCTCCCACCTGAGCTTCCTCCCGTCCCATTGGACTGATCTCGGCTTGACCCACCGCCGAGTCCCCCTCCTACGCCGCTTCCTGAACTTCCGCCTAGGCTGCCTCCTAAACCGCCGCCTCCCAGACTCCCCCCGAGGCCCCCTCCTAGCCCGCCCCCAAATCCTCCTCCGAGTCCACCTCCAAACCCGCCCAGGCCCAAGCCCCTATACGGGGGGATAGCATACCGCTCTGCCACTCTCGCCTTCTCACGTTCTATCTTGATCCTCTCATCTCGTATCCTCTCATCTCGTATCCTCTCATCTCGTAAGCGCTCTTCCCGTAACCTCTCTTCTCGAGCTCGATCTTCCCTGGCCCAGTCCTGCTCTTTCAGCCGCCTAATGCGGTCCTCTTCTTCCATCCGCATACGGATGTTTGCGTCGCTCTGGCTCAGGCTGCTAGACGTGCGGTTGATATCACGCTCGCGGTCGCGATTGATCGAACTCCCTCCCGCTCCAGATAGATGCGAGGTGGAGCTCTGCCCGAGGCCAAGGCCGTAGCTTGGCGGATGACCGTGGCCGTTGAGCGGCATTGATCTAGGCTGTTGCTGTAGCTGCGCCTGCTGTCCGGCCAACGACGACGACGAAGACGCCGCCATCGTCCTTCCTCCATTCGACGCAGGTGTCAGGCTCGAACCATTTGTCGGCGCCATGCTACTCGAAGACGGAAGACCCCTCGATCGCGCGCCGAATGGTGTGATGGGCACACTTTCCCGCGGAACCCTCCCCAAATGCTTCTCCCAGCTCTCGCGCAGGACCAGGTCTCGTCGATGATTATCGTGCGGAAGAGGACATCCCCACGCATCGTGTTTCGCATAAGCCCTGTACTCTTCCCACGAGAGATAATTCGGGTCGCCCTTGGCCGCACCGTGATATAGCGGCATCGGAGGCGTGTAGCTCGGTGGGTCGGGCCGGCGTTCAGCGGTACCGGTAGGTTGGTACGCGTATGACGCCGAGGCGGGTGCGGCAGCATACGAGTTGCGCGGCGCGGATTGAGGCGGTGGAGGGCGAGACGAGGGCGGAGGGGCTTGTATGAGCGGCTCGGGGACGATGGTATGCCGAGGGGGAGCAGGTGGCGGCGCTGCGACAGGAACAGGGGCAGGTTTCGGATATGTTCTTGCCGGCGCACGAGCTTCCGCCTTGATGTCTACCTTCGTTTCTGACCTGGTGGACGAAGTGCGTTTCTTCTTAGGCGCCATAGCCGCCAAATCTCGCTTTGCCGTATCCGCGCCGAACCCATATAGGTCGACCGAGATATCGCGCCGTACGCGCGTCGGGTCTTGCGGGTCGGCCGAGACGAGCTTCTCGCGTCCGAGCGATAGTAGCCCGCTGCTGGGCAAGAGCCATCCCCCGCCCCCTCGTCCGTCTCTAGGCGCAGAGTATGTGTTGGGGATAACCTTGAGCAGGGTGCTTTCCTGTTTCAGCCGACTGCTTGTCCAGCGCCATTCGGCGTTCATCTCGTCGACAAGACTTTCGCGTCGCGCCTGCCCATCAGCAGCGTCCTTGGCAGCAGTAATATTATTCACCTTGAAGTTGATCGAGGCCTGCTGCAGCGCATGTACCTTCATCCTTTTCAAGTCGCCCACTTCGGCTCTGGCTGTTAGACGGTATTCCGTCAGCATGACGAGGTCACTCACGCATGCCTCGCCTCCAATCGCGCAAGTTGCAGATCCCTTCTTCGATCCAACTCTGCCAGCATCCACACCAAAGACTCGTGCTTGCCGTTCACGACCGCCTCATATTGCACGTTGAGGTTCTCGATAGCGCTAGAGTTAGTCAAAGGAGGTCATAGCGCACTCACTCGTCAATCAGCTGGTGCCGCTCCTTCTGCCTCGCGACGGCCACCAGGTCGTCCGGGTCGACTGATGTTAGCTTTCGCTTCCAAAGAACTCGAAGCCAGCATTCACCTTCGCCCTTCTTCAGCCACTTGCGCTTCTTTCTCGGCATACGCTTCACTTGCTCCTTATCCTTCTCGGCGAGATCTCGCGCCGCCGCTGCATCCTCTTTTGTATGGTCCCTGCCAGCTTGTTCGGGCTCGGGCTGCGCCTCCACCTCGTTCTCAGTCCCAGCTTGGCTGGCCGGTGCAGACTCGATGACCTCTTCGACTTCTTCCTCCGCTTTCCGCTTCATGCCCTTTGCGTTGAAAACTAGCCTGATGCGATGTGGTTCCCGTGAAGGGGCGGATGGCGGTGCAGGCGCAGGCTCGGGCGCGGGCTCGGCGATTGATGGAGCCTCTGGTTCGGGTTCAAGGGATGGCGGGCGAGTCAAGTCGTCCGCATCATCCTCGTCGTGATTGGCATCTTCCAGATCCTCCACCTCTTCCTCGCCTTCTTCCTCCTCCTCTTCCACCTCATCGGGGATCCTGTTGGATGACTGGGCGGGTGACAAGGCCTCACTCATATCCTCGTCAATCTCCTCTTCACCTTCTTCATCTTCTCGCTGCAGGTTCTGATCTTTGTCCATTGCGCGTGACTGCGCTCCTAGCTTGTCGGGCGATATGGAGGCCCTGCTTCGTGTGCGTGACGAAACGGAGGGCGTGGAAGAGTGGGTCGGTGCCGGGGAAGCAGTTGGTTGACGGGTGGTTCGGCGGGTGTTCTGTCTCGGCGGGGCAGCCTGGCGGGTTCGAGTCCTGATGGGCAGGTCGCCGGTGTTGGGTAAAGTCGGTTTGTCAATGGCGATTGATGGTGTCCTGGGCGATATGACCGCCGAGGACATATTCGAGAGTCGCGCTGCTC
>Ga0308169_10001075_pt1 | contig 34130 bp, 33 predicted proteins | sample PhyBR1_2_FD_202139 | JGI IMG/M metagenome (GOLD analysis project Ga0308169, IMG submission 202139) | Phyllosphere microbial communities from UC Gill Tract Community Farm, Albany, California, United States - DLSLSB.R1 | ecosystem: Host-associated > Plants > Phyllosphere > Unclassified | place...
GGCGGCGAGGACGCGACGCTCGCGCTGCACGCGCGCGCTCTCCTGCGCGGCGGCGGCGCTGCCCTTGACGAAGTCGGGGTGGTTCGTGTTGATGTAGGCCGCCTGGATGCTGATGAGGCTCTGCACGTACTCGCTCGTCGGGCCGAGGCGCTCGCGCAGCAGCTCGGACACGACCTCGATGAGCTGGGCGTGCAGGCGAGGGTACCGTTGGAGCTCCTGCGGGCGGAGAGAGGGAGGTGGAGAGGTGCGTCAGCCATGCAACGGCGAGCGAGAGAGGGAACGAGAGAGAGAGAGAGAAGGGACGCACGGTCGAGGTGCAGTTGTGGCAGATCTTCATGAGCTCCTCGTAGACGAGCTCGACGCACCGCAGGCTCGGCGGCTCGAGGAGCTTGATCTGCGGCTTGACGAGGAGGTCGAACGCGACCTCGGGGACGAACAGGCTCGGTCGCGGGCCGGTCGAGTTGCGGATCGCCGTGCGGATGTCCTGCGTCGTGAGGTTCTGCGTCGGGTTGATCGACTCGAGGGCGTGGCCGAAGACGTCGTTGAAGATATAGTAGATGCGCGCGCCGCCGCACAGCTCCTTGGTCGAGATCTCGAGGCTCGTGCCGTCGATCGACGCGACAAAGTCGCGCACGAACTGCGTCATGAGCTGGAGGATGAGGGTGCCGCGGTGGCCCTCGCCGAGGAAAGCGCTGTCGCCGAACGCGTTGAGCTCTTGCTGCGTCTGGCCCATGAGCGTGTTGAGCCGCGCCTTCATGTCGGGGAGCTTGTCGCGGATGTGGTTCATGAGGACCTGCGCGAGGGGCACGGGCGTCAGTGACTGACCCGAGAGGAGCGGAAGCGGCCGGCTCGGGCTCGAGAGGGAGGAGGGAGCGAGGCGCACCTGGTTGAGGGTCTTGGCGAGGAACTTGGTGCCGCAGCGGTGCGCGATGTTGCGGTACCCAGGGTGCGTGCGGAAGAAGTCCTCCTCGGTGCGCAGCTGGTCGCTCATGGGCTTGGCCGCGTTGATGTCCTGCTGGCTGCGCCCGACGACGCCGATGAAACCGAGCTTGAGCGGGTAGACGCGGCCGGTCAGGATGTCGGCGGCGTGCGTGCCGGCGTCCATGAGGTCCAGCTTGGTGAGGACGCCGATCGTGCGCCGGCCTTGAGGGTCGACGGCCCGAGCGAGCTTGAGCGACTCGGAGTTGGCGAGGTCGACATTGGCCGGCGAGATGGCGAGGATGACGCTGCGGACGACGTGCGCAGGCGCTCGTCAGCTTGACGTCGCTCGCAGAGAGGCAGGTAGCAGGAAGGCGAGGACGCACCAGTTGGGCTTGCTGACAAAGTCGAGGACGAGGTTGCGGATCTGGCGCTCGATGTCGGTCGGCTGGTCGCCGACCGGGATCTTGGTCAAGCCGGGCAGGTCGACGAGCGTCAAGTTGAGGACGTTGGGCGAGAAGATCTCTGCGAGCGAGAGAGAGCGCGCCGAGGAGGAAGGAGGGAACGAGCGTCAGCGGGGCTGCGACGACGCGCGCGCGAGACGAGGCGAGGACGCACTGAGGTGGATCGGCAGTCGCGAGATGCCCTTGTTGCCGCCGGCGACCCGGAGCGTCTCGTTCTCAATCTCCTTGCGGATCTCGCCAAAGTCGTAGAAGCGCTTGTCGACGTGCAGAAACTCGCCGTACTCCTGCGGCGCCTCGCCCTCGGACCCAGAGGGAAGCGTAAAGTTGGGGTTGGCGTTGCCGAGGTTGGTCTGGGCGCTCGGGGCCGACGAGAGGGGTGCGGGCGTGTGGACGAGCTGAAGGACGAGCGGGCGGCGAGTGACGATGCCCTGACCGCGAGGGAGGAAGTCGCGGCCGACGATGCTGCGGGTTGCGTTGCATCGAGAGTCAGCACTCGCTCTCGCAAAAGGTGTCGGGCAGCAGGCGGAGCAGCTTGTCGTGGCTGCTCTCGCCTGCACGAGGACTCGCAGAGAGAGAGAGGGCGACTCACGTTTCGAGGACCGAGCTCTTGCCCGCGCTCTGGCTCCCGCTGCGTGACAGGAAAGGGTAGGGGTCAGTCCAGTAGCCCACGGGGCGGCGGGAGAGGACGTGAGCGAGAGTGGGGCGCACACGACGACGATCTGAGGCAAGTCGACCGTCTCTCCCCCGATGGCGGCGAACGTGTCCTGGAGCGAGTTGAGCGTCTTGATGAGGTCCTTCTGCGAGGCGCCGGCTGCCATGGTGGGCGGGCGGGGAGTGGGCGGGGTCGAGTTCGAGGTGCGGAGGAGGAGAGGGACGACGAGGAGGCGAGGCGAGCTGGAGAGGACCGACGAGGCGACGAGGCGAGGTGCGAGGTGGCCGAGGGCGTCGCTGGAGAGCTAGGTGGAGCTCGTGCGGGTCGCTCGTGCGCGCTGTGGTGGTGCGAGGCGCAGGAGCGAGGTCAAGCCCGCTGCTCCTCCCCTTGGCCTCGCAGGACCCGGGCCAGCTCGTCTCGACGGCCAGGCTCGCTCCCCTCGGCTCGGTCCTGCGAGCTGATCAGCTCCCTGCACTCTACACGCTGTAATGCTCCAGTGGCACCGCTCTCGAAGCGACTCGAGCCAGTCCCGATGCTCTCCTTCGCGCGTCATGCGCCCGCAGCTGCTGCCCGACGATGCCGCTCTCGGCGGCACGACCGCAATTCGACGACGACTGCTACATGCATTGCGAAGAGGAGCACGTCTAGTGCGAGGGAAGGAAAGGAGCAGTACAACAACCTGGGAGAGCGACGGCGGAGAGGGCAAGAGGGAGGAGGAGAAGGAGAAGAGGCTCGACGATGCGCACGCTCAGGCGAGGAGCTTGGCCGACCCTTCTGCGAGCTTGTCCTTGATGCCTGCGAGGGAGTGGGAGAGGGTCAGGACCGTGCGAGGGGAGGGCGAGGAAGAGGGAGGGAGGGAGAGGAAGAGGGAGAGGGACGCACGGGCGACGACCTGCCGGTACGCGACGCTCGCCGGGCTGTCCGGGTACTCCTCGAGGAAGCTCTGGCCGAAATCGCCGCTCTTGCCGATGCGCGGGTCGAGCGGCACCTGGCCGAGGACCTCGATCCCCCACTCGCTCGCGAGGCCGGCGGCGCCGCCGGTCGAGGGGACAAAGATGTCGCTCTCGCCGCCGCACGACGGGCACACGAAGCCGCTCATGTTCTCGACGACGCCGAGGACGGGGACGCCGGCCTTGCGGCAAAAGTCGAGCTCCTTGCGGACGTCCTGGAGGGCGACCTCTTGCGGCGTCGTGACGATGACGGCGCCCGTGACGCCTCCTGCGGCGGCGAGGTACTGGACGACCGACAGGTGCTCGTCCGAGGTGCCCGGCGGCGTGTCGATGACGAGGTGCTCGAGCGGGCCCCACTCGACGTCCTTGAGGAACTGCTTGATGAGGCCGTTCTTCTTGGGGCCGCGCCAGATGACGGCGCTGTTGGACGAGGGGAGGAGGAAGCCGATCGAGACGAGCGAGAGGGACGACGTGACGGGAATCGGGAGGATGCCGCTCGACGTCGAGTGGAGGCGCTGGCCCTCGAGGCCAAAGAGGAGCGGGAGCGAGGGCCCGCAGATGTCGACGTCCATGAGGCCCGTGTCGTTGTCGCCCTCGACGCCCTCGGACAAGGCCCAGCCGAGCATGGCGCTGACGGTCGACTTGCCGACGCCGCCCTTGCCGCTGAGGACGAGGATCTTGTGCTTGACGTCGCGCAGGCGGTCCTGGACGAGGGCGAGGTCCGGGTCGGGGCCTTTCGGGGCGGTGGCGCAGGCGTCCTGGTTCGGGCAACCTGCGCAGCCTGGTGCGAGGCCGGCCTCGGTCGACTCGGTGCCCTGCGAGCGCGAGAGAGGGAGGGTGTGTCAGCGAGTCGGGGGAGGAGGGAGATGAGGGGAGTCGGGGAGGAGAGGGCGAGGGCGTACGGGGCAGTGCTCGGGAGCGTTCCTGGGTGCAAGCGAGCCGAGTCAGGGTCGCAGAAGGGCAACAGGGAGCCGAGCGGGAGGAGGTGGGCTCACTCTGGGATGTGCGAGGGGAGCAGAGTGGCGACAGCTTGTGCGAGAGGCTCTGGCGGCGGGGCGCGGTCGGGTAGCGGGCATGCTGGTGGGAGTGCCATGGTGGCTGCCATGCTTGCTGGTCGGCTGAGCGAGAGGGCGGGGGTGAGAGGGGACCGACGAGGACGACGGAGGCTCGGCTCTCGGGCGAAGCACGGTTGGCTCGCACCGGCTCACCTCGCGCGCACAAGCTAGAGCCACGAGCCTGCTCACGAGCACCGCACCAGCCACCACCACCGAGCCACCCGTTCAGCACACGCGCCCAACCCCCCTCCTCACCCCTCCGCTTCGCCGTTCCTCCTCGTCAACCAACTCGCTCGCCCCCACACCATGAACGTCCTCGAGCAGAAGCGCAGAGACGTCGACAAGTACGCCGGGGACGTCTTCTACTCGAGTCGCTACAGCGGCAAGTCGCCCTCTCGTCTCCTCCCCCCCCCCTTCCCTCCGCTCGTCCATGTTGAGCCACCTCGAGCGCGCCTCGCGAGCGCTCGTGCTGGTGGAGCGAGCTGGGGCGCCGCGCACTAGACCCTAGAGTGCAGGCCAAAAGCCAATACACGGCCGCAGGAGGCGTCCTTCTCGTACCGTCGCGCTCCTCCTCCTCGAGGAGGCGGTGCAGCTGGTCCTTGCTCTGTCGCTCTTGCGTTTCAAGCACGACCTTGCTCGTGAGTAGGATCACCGAGCTGACGGTCTGCCTCCTTCGGCCCTCGCAGACGACACGCACGAGTACCGGTGCGTCCCTGCGCCTCCTCCTCCCTCCTGTCTCGCTCTCACGATCGCGCCGCGCCCGCTCGCTCGACTGAGTCGCTCCCTCTCGCCCGCCGCAGCCACGTCATTCTCCCCAAGGCGCTCGTCAAGTACCTCCCCAAGGAGCGCCTCCCCGAGGAGGAAGAGTGGCGCTCGCTCGGCATCCGCCAGTCGCCCGGGTGGTGGGCCTACGAGGTGCGTCGGCGCCGCCTCTCACATGCTCCTACCGGCACGAGTACTCGTGGGACTTGCTGCGGCTAGCTGTATGTTCCAGACCGCCTGCTGACTCGCTGCACGCTGTACTCGCACGCTCGCAGCGACACGCACCAGAGCCGCACATCCTCCTCTTCAAGCGCGCAAAGGAGGCCTGATCGGCTTCTCAAGGTGCGCACATCTCACTCGACGTTTCGATTCGGGTGCCGACTGACCAGGGCCGGTCCCTCGCCTGCAGCTCGTTGTTCGCCTTCGCCCGCGCCCGTCGTTCCTCCTCCTCTCGCCTCTCTCTCGCCTTCGTTCCCGCCTCTTTGCCTTACCTGCACCAGCACACGCCCTTCACGTCCTACTTCACGTTCCGCACACGCCCTCTCTTTCGCAACGTCCGCCTCGCAAGCCCTCCCTCGCACTCTTCGTTCTTCGCCTTTCTCTTCGCGCTCGAGCCCTCTCCTTCGTACCCCTCCAGCCTCCGCCTCGCCTTTTCCTTCTTCTTCATCGTCCCGAGTGTACGGTCGATCGTCCTTGCAATGGCTGCTGTGCCGTCTCGAGGGCGCGCCGTGCGAGCGAGAGTGCGAGGAGAGCGCTCCGGCTCGCTGCCTGTCCTGCGGGCGCTGAGCTCCTGTTCGTCGGGTGCGCGCGCACGAAGAGGAGCCGAGGTGGTGCAGCCGCGGGCCGTACGCGGAGAGCGAGAGCCGGCACCGACAACTGCAGCTCGCCTCGGAGCGAAGGTCCGGGCGGCCACTTCTCCGCTGCGCTCGCCCTCAAGGGGGTCAGCGAGGGCGCGCGCTTGCACACGAAACATCTGGATGCCTCCTGCAGCAGCTGCCACGGCTCGTCTGACGGTGCGCTCAATGAGGGACCAGCTCCTCGTTCGGCCGGCGGCGCCGGCTCGTCCGGCTTGCTCTCTATCTCGCTCCTCGCCTGCGCACGGGCACCTAGCAGCTCCACACCAAGCACAGCACATACGCACAGCACCCATGGTCGCCTACACACCCCTGCCCCTCTCGGCCTCGCAGCGCAAGGAGCTCATCGCCTCCGCCCTCTCTGGTCCGTCCTGCTCTCCCTCCCACATGAGCTGAGCAGCGAGCAGACCAGCTCACGTTGCTTTTGCCCGCAGCCCGCGACGGCTCGTACTCGCCGTACAGCAAGTTCCGCGTCGGCGCGTGCCTGCTCACCGAGGCGGGCGAGTTCGTCAAGGGCGCCAACGTCGAGTGCGCGAGCTACGGTGCGCTCCTGCCCTCCATCCAGCCCCCTCTTGGCTCCTGTGCGACGTGCGACCGAGCGCTGACCTCGTCGCCGCCGCTCCTCCCTCACCCTCGTCGCCCGCCCCACTCCTCGGCCCACCCGCTCTCGCCTCTCGACCCTCACCGCGGTAGGCGGCGCCATCTGCGCCGAGCGCACCGCCGTCGTCAAGGCCGTCTCGAGCGGGACAAAGCGCTTCGTCGGCCTCGCCGTCACGTCGTGCGTCCACCGCTCCCTCTGACCCCTCCGGGCGCACGCAGTCGCGCACAAGGAGCGCCATGCTGACGCTGAACCCGCTCGCAGCGACGTCGACGGCATGGTGAGCCCGTGCGGCATTTGCCGGCAGGTCCTGCGCGAGTTCTGCCCGCTCGAGGTGCGCCGCTCGGCCCTTCCCCCGCTCCTTCAGCTTCGACGGTCGCTGACGCTCTCGCACAACGCCCGCTCGCCCGCAGATGCCCGTCCTCCTTGTGCCTGCCTCGTACGAGGAGGGCAAGACGGGGACGACGACGGCGATCGAGGCCGAGAAGGGCAACACGCAGGGCGTCGTCGTCGAGACGACCATGGGCGAGGTGCGTCTCGCGCTCTTTCCGCTCCTCCCTCTGCGTGACCCTCCCTCAGACAGACGAGGTTCGGTCGATGCTGTGTTCAGCGCGCAGAAGCAGCGCTGACTCGCCTTACACCGCCGCACGCAGCTCCTCCCGCTCTCGTTCGGCCCGGACGACCTCGAGAAGCCCCGAACGGGCGCCGGTAGCTCGTAGACGGCCTCCTCTCTCGAGCACCCTGTACCGCATCTGTAATAGAGCATCCGTGAGCACGTTCCCCCCGCTTCGAGCTGCGCAACCTTGCACGTGCGAGAAGGATTTGATAGCGAGAGGCGCGTTCGGATCGGTCGAGCTGCGCAGGCTCGTGCCTCTCCGCTGCACGCAAGAGTTCGAAAGAAGAGAGACAACAGAAAGTACTGCATTCCATGTCGTCGAGCGACCCCTTCTCGCTCGAGCCTCTTCGCTCTCGCGCTCGAGCCTCGAGACCTGCTCCTTCATCCTCCTGCTCGCGACCCGCCGAGAGCCCGCTCACGCCTTGGCCATCCTGCCGCCACCGTCGATCCGGATCGTCCCGCCGTTGAGGTACCCGTTCTCGATGATGGCGAGCGCGAGCTGGGCAAACTCGCGCGCCTCGCCGAACCGCGGCGGGTGGAGCGTGCCGGCGAGGAGCGAGGCGCGAACCCTGTGACGAGGCAAGGGGGGTGGGCGAAGGTGCAAGAGTGAGGAGGTCGAAGGCGCGGCGCGAAGGAAAGGGGAAGCGGGAGGAGGGATGGGCGAGAAGGGAAGCAGGAGGGGACCGAGCGGGGAGGCGAGGAGAGCGAGGTCAGTTCCGGGACAGCGCGCAGAACCGATGCAAGATTAGAAAGAGGAGCAATGCTACGCACTTGTCGGATGTGCCCTTGCCCATGGCGGTCGAGAAGAGACTCGGCGCGATGTTCATGACGCGGATGCCTGCGAGCGTGAGCGACCGTGAGAGCGGAGGCTGGGTCAGCGGTCGGTACGACCCATCGGCTAGGCGAGGAGGCCTAAGCAGAACTCGGTGCAGCCTCGAGCGTGCGTAAACGCCGTCTCAAGCGCAGGTCGAGGAGGAAAGGAGGAACGCACCGTACCGGGCGAGGTCCCTCGCCATAGGCAGGACCAAGCCCTCGACGGCCGCCTTGCTGCTGCCGTACGCAACCTGACCCATCTGACCCTCGGTCGCGCTGACGCTGCTCGTCAGGACGATGACGCCGCGGTCCTTGACGGTGCTCGGGTCGGCGTCGCGCGCGATCGTGCCGCCTTGTGCGGCGAGGACGGCGGCGACGTTGGACGCCATGAGGAACGAGCCGAGGAGGTTGATGCGGTGCACCTCCTGGAAGACGTCGAAGCTGCGAGGCGACAAGCGCAGGGTCAGCACGAAGGAAGCCGAGCGAGGCGTCCGGCAAAGGAACGAGGGACTGAGCGGGGAGGAAGAAAGCGCACGAGAAGGGCTGGCCGTCGTTGCCGATAGTCTGCGAGCGTGAGTGAGAGTCAGCGAGGCCCAATGGAGGACGCAGGAGAGAGGGGGAGAAGGGGGAGCGAGCGGAGGAGAGCGCACCTTGCCCGCCATGCCGACGCCTGCAGCGTGGCACAACCCGCCCCACTTCTTGCCCTTCCAGTGTGCCTTTACGCCCTCGAGGGCGTGCTTGACACTGGGCTCGTCGCCGGCGTCGCACGGGAAGTGGGCGACGTTGGCGCCGGGCTGGTTGTCGTCGGGCGAGGCGTTGAGGTCGAGGACGGCGACGTAGGCCTTGCGGGCGTCGAGGGCCTGGACGACTGCTGCACCGAGGCCAGACTTGCCGCCGGTGACGATCCAGACGAGGCCGGCGGGATCCATGGTGGTTGAGCGCGGAGGTGGGGGCGAGGCGAGGCGAGGCGAGGCGAGGGGGAGTGGACGAGGGCCGGTTGCTGGGGCGGTCGAGGGCGGGTCGAGGGTGGCGAGTGGTCGAGTCTGAGTGCAGCACTGCACAGCACGAGCCAACAGGGAGCGAGGGAGACGAGCGAGCGCGACAGGTTCGGCTCGGAGCCGCACAGCCCGGACGCTTGACAGTCGCTCCCTTCGCCGCCTCTAAGCCAGTCAGGAGTGAGCTGCGGCGACGTAAGAGTGTATCGCAAGCTTATCCAGCTGCAGCACCGCACAGCAGCGTGAGAGAGGCGGCACGTGCCGATTTCCTCGCGAGCTCATCGCCTCGAGCCAGTCCACTGTCGCCCTCACGCGCTCCACACCCGCTGTGCGCCGCGATGAGCTCTGCAGCACCACCAGTCCAGGTCTCGAACGACGCTGGCGACCTCGCCCAAGCCACCGCCGCCGACCTCGAGGAGCGCCTCGCCCTCGCCCTCCGCTTGATCGACGCCGTCTACGACCACGACGACCGCCTCGTACAGCACCTCGTCCTCGAGGAACACGCAGAGTGCTGGGTCCAGGACCCCCAGGGCTGGACCGCCCTTCATGCTGCAGCTCGTGCGTCCACCTCTCGTCCCCCTCGTCCTCGTCCTCGTCCTCGTCCTCGTCGCTCTTCCTGAGGCTCACTCGCTCTTGCATGCACGCAGACACGGGCAGCGTCGACCACATCAAGCTACTCTTGCGCAAGGGCAACGCCGTCTGGTCCATCCCCGACAACCTCGGCTGTGTGCGTCCTCCCCTCTAGCTTCCCTTGCTTCCTCGACCCGCACCGACTCGAGCTGACTCTTGCTCCCCCTCGACAGACTGCGGGCGACATCGCCTACTCGATGAACAACACGGACGCCTACGAGGAGCTCCTCGCCGAGGGCATCCGCTCCGAGATGCTGCGCGCCGTCCTCGAGGCCGCCAACTCGTCCGCCGAGTCCGACGCCGGCTCCGACGACGCCGACATGGCGCCGCCCGATGCTCCACCGCCTCAGGGCGAGGACGGTGCTCCCCTCATCGACGCCTCGACCACCACGACCGCCGCCGCCGCCCAGCTCTCGACCGCGTCCGACAACGCCACCTTCCTCGCCTCGCGCCTCACGTTCACGCACGACTCGCGCGGCCAGCCGATCGCCCTCGACGCAGAGGGCAACGGAGTCATGATGGGCTGGGAGTCGGGCATCATGCACCAGACGGCAAGGCGCATGTGCGAGCCGGCGTGGGGCGACCGGCGCGAGCGCTCGTCGGACGAGCTGCAGAAGGACGAGGAGGGCGACAGGGAGCCCCTCAGGGTCATGAACGTCGGCTTCGGGCTCGGCATTGTGCGTCCCCTTCTTTCTCGCTGTCTCTGCGCTTGCAGGAGACGAGGACTGACTCTCGCTCCCACTCCTCTTCGTCGCTCCCCGTCCTCCCCTCACCCTTCGTCCGTCCCCCTCTGCCTCACCCTCGAACAGGTCGACACGTACCTCCAGGAGTACCGCCCGACGCAGCACCTCATCATCGAGCCGCACCCGGACGTCCTCGCCTTTGCGCGCGAGCACGGCTGGTTCGACAAGCCCGGCGTGCGCTTTTACGAGGGCACGTGGAAGGACTACCTCAAGGCTCTCGAGTCCGGTGACGAGGAGTACGTCGGCTGGGACGGGATCTACTTTGGTGCGTCGTGCTCTCGCTCTCGACGTTCGGAACGGCGAAGTCCGAGTCGCTGACTTGCTCTCGCCCGCTCCCTCTCCTCCCCTCCACGCGCTCTCCTCCGCTCTTCGCCCTCTCCTGCACACGCCTACGGCGCCGACGCTCCCTCAGACACCTACTCGGAGCACTACGCCGACCTGCACGCCTTCTTCCAGACCCTCCCCGACCTCCTCTCGACCTCGCCCAACGCCCGCTTCTCTTTCTTCCACGGCCTCGGCGCCACCTCGCGCCTCCTGTACGACGTCTACACGGCCGTGTCCGAGATGCACCTGCGCGAGATCGGCCTCGCGACAGAGTGGAGCGAGGTCGACGTCGCGGCCGAGGGCGTCGGGCGGTGGGAGGCGACGGGCGCGTCGTCGGCCGGATCGAGCGCTGGCAGTGCGGCCGACGCGAGGGAGAAGAGGACCGAGGGCGAGGGAGAGAAGAAGTACTGGCGCGAGGAGATGGTCGGGCGGTACCGTCTCCCGCTGTGCAGGCTCGAGTTCTGAGGGTGCGTGCGCATGTGCGACTGCAACGACTAGGACGCCGGTCTCGCCCCAAGATGCGCTGCTCTGATCGAGAGCCTCGGGAGCACGAGCTGTCGCTGTCGAGCTTCGATGCCTCGGTAGTGACCGTGCGCGAGAGCAGCTCTCGAAAAGGCTCACGCTCGTGCTTGCGCGGCGGCGTGCCCCGAAACGTCTTTCCTAGCAGCTATCACAAGAGAGAAGAGAGCGAGCGAGCGAGAGACAGGTGAGGCAGGGAGAGGCGCGCGGAGAGGAGAGGTCCGTGCGCCGCCCACTTTGAGAAGGCCGACGAGGCGCAGGCAATGTTCTCGCCTTTGAAACTGCTTGCCGAGTTGGCGTCGCCGCCGATGCGAGTCGCCTGCACCGGATAGCTGCGAGCGAGGAGCTTGAACCTCAGTCTTGTGAGCTCGAGCGCACGAGCCTGAGCCAGGCGAGACTGAGGTGGAAGAATGGGGGGCGGCCACGCAATGAGGCCGCTCGAGAAGCGTGCCGTTGCGCTTGTCGTCGCCGATGGACTTGGCGCCGATGATTCGTGTCGGGCGCGATGACCTTGAAGCACGGGCGAGAAGAGGAGACTCGCAGCGAAGCGTGCAGCGCATGAGCCGCTACGACAGCTCCACCTCGCGCACCTGCACTGCTGCCGCTCGGCGCGCTGCGCTAGGCCAAAGCTAACTAGAGCAGAAGAAGTAGCGCAAGAGTTCGACGGACTGCTGCTCAGAGGAGAGCTCGGAGAGGAGCTCGAGCCCGCGCTTTCTCTCGCTCTCCACGATGAGCAAAGGACGACGCGAAGGCCCTGCATTGCACCGACGCAGTCCTTAAGCACTCAGTCACGCTGATGCACCGTCGCCTTGGGCGCGGCAAGGTTCTCGGTGTACTCCTCGACCCACCGAGCGCGCTCGTCGGGGACGTGGTCGAACTCGAGGTAGCGCTTGTCGTTCTGCGAGTGAGCGAGCGAGCAAGCGGCCGGCGTCAGCGGTGGCTCGAGCAGAGAGAGAGACGAGACGAGAGGTGAGAGGCGGGCGCACCTTGAGCACGGCGTGGATCGCCTTGAGGTCGATCTGCTCGGCCATGTCGCGAGTGTCGGGCTCGTCGTCGTCCGACTCGTCGTTCCGGGTGCCCTCCTGCCCGATAAGCGCGACCTTGTCCCTCTTCTCGAGCTTGCGCATGCGGCCCCAGTGCTCGAGGATCGGGCTCTCGCGCAGCATCTGCGAGAAGTCGTCCCGGGCGCGCTGCGTGCGCCGAGCGATCCACGCCGTGTAGAGACCCTCGAGGGCGTCAAAGTCGGTGCCGACGAGACGTGCGACGTGCGGGTCGGCCGAGATGGCGGGGAGGACGTCGTGGAAGGGCGTCGTGAGCCTGGGCGAGCGAGAGGCGAAGAGGGTCTCGACGTCGGCGATGCGGGAGCGGTGCAGCTTCTGCTGGTGCTGCTCAAAGAGGCGGCGCTTGTCGGACGGGTACAGGGCCTGGGCGTCGAAGCGTGGGTCGCGGGCGAGGGAGGGTGCGAGGTCGTCAAAGTGGGCCTGCGTGACAGTCGGAGGGAGGTCAGCACGACATCGGCGACGAGGGGAGACGAGGCGCAGCGAGACCTTCGACGCACCTTGTGGTCGCGCACCGCATCGATGAGGAGCTGCGCAAAGTCGCGCTCAGCCTCCTCCTTGCCCAAGTTGCCCCTCGCGACGTTGGCGCTGCGCTCGGCCCTCGCCTTGTCGGCCCGGACGCGCTCCTCGCGCTCTCGAAGCGACGCGGCAGCTCGCGCCGCCTTGTCCTCCCTCGTCGGTGCAGCCGACGGCGTCGCCGTGCTGGTCGACGGCCGTGCCATGCCCGACGAGCGCGCCTTGAGGTGCTTGCCGAAGAGCTGCTCGCGCTGCGACGACGAGGTGACGGCGTTGTAGCGAAGGTCGGACGCATGGCGCTTCTTGACCTGTGCAGCAGCGAGACGTCAGGTCTGAGCGCAGGACGAGGAGAGAGAGACGAGGAGAGAGAGGAGAGAGAGAGACGCACCTCGGCCCACTTGTCGCCCTGCCGGATCTCGCCGTCCTCCCTCAACATCTCGCCGAACTCGCGCTCGGCTCGCTCGGCCGCCTCGCGCTTGCGCTCGCCGAGGTCGCGCAGGAACTTCTTGAACTCCTTCTCGCGGTCGCCCTCGGTCTTGCCAAAGTCGCGGTACCGGGCGTCCTTCTGGTGGGCGCGCTTGAAGTCGCTGAAGTGGGTGCGGGTCGAGGTGACGGCGGTCGAAAGGAGGGCGCGGAAGCCGACGAGAGGCTGCGTGAGATGGGCGTCAGCTGTCGTCGTCGGCAAGCCGAGAGCCTGGAGTGAGAGGAAGGTCACGCACATCGACCTTGATGCCGCTCGCCGCCGCCGCCTTCTTGGCCGCGCGCTGCGCCCGGATCTTCTCCTTGCAGAACTCGTCGAACAGATCGCGGCGCTCCCGAGTCGTCTTGACGGCTGCACGAGGTTGAGCGTCAGGGTGGAGGTGGGGAAGAGCAGGGAGCGGGAGAGAGGCGGACGCACCGTGGTACCGAGGGTCGTTGACGAACTTGGCGAGCTCGCTCTCGAACGGCGCCATCGCGTTGATGTCCTTCTCGTTCAGCAAGACCTGCGCGCACAGAGTCACCGTCAGCTAGGGTAGAGAGGGTCGCAGGCGGGAGAAGCGGGCGCACCTTGAACATGGCTGCCGCCTCGACGGCGTTGACTTCGAGCCGCTGCGCCTGCACGCGCGCCTCCTCGCTGACCGGCTCGTCCTTCTCGACCGCCTGCGCCTCGCCCTGCATCTGCTCTTCTGCTGCCGCCTCCTCGGCCATCTGCGCCGCGATCGAGCGCTGCCAGTCCTCGTCGGCGAGGTCCTCGAGCGACGAGACGACCTTGGCCTTCTTCTTCTTCTTCTTGGGCGGCTCGTCCGACATGGAGGGCGCTGCGGGCGCGGCGGCCGAGGCCGTGTCGTCGGGGACGCTCGCGCCTGCGTCGTCGGCCGCACCCTCGATCTCGAGGTCGAGCTCGGCGCGCTCGTGCTCGGCCTCGTCGTCTCGGGCAGAGTGCGGCTCGTCGTCCTCGTCCTCGACGTCGTCGACGGCGGCGGGAGCAGCGACAGGCTCGTCGTCCTCGGCCTTGCGCTTCTTGCTCGCCGCCGCGGCCGCCGCCCGGTCGCGCTCGTCTCGCTCCTCGCGCTCGGCGCGGTCCTTGTCCTCGCGCTCCTTGCGCTCGAGCGCCTCGACCTGGACCTTGATGTCGTCCGGGATGGTCCACACGCTCTCGCGCGTCTGGGCGTGGTTGTAGAAGACGTTGCCGCGGTTGGTCGTGACGCGGACCCAGTCCGAGCCCTCGATCGGGAGCTTCTCCTTGGGCTTCTCCTTCTTCTCCTTCTTGGCCGGAGCGGGTGGAGCGTTGCTCGAGCCGAAGTGGAGCGGCGGGAGGGCGGCGGCGGGTGGAGGAGCTGCGGCGACGGGGAAGCCGGGAGGGGGAGCGCCGGCTAGTGGGAAGCCTGGCGGGGGCGGAGGGGCGATGGGGCGGACATAGGTCGACACGTTGGTGATCGGGTTGAACCAGTACGGAGCACCGTTGGGCGCTTCTGCGAACGAGCGAGCGAGTGGGGGAACGAAGAGGTCAGCGCGAGGTTCGTCTCGAGTCGGGGTCCAGTTGCGGTTGCACAGGAGACACGCCGGTCGCTCAGCATGCCGACGAAGCACAGGCGAGCTCGCACTGTGCCCTGGCAGTCCCTCCAACCGTCGAGAGGTCCGGTTCTCCCAGCTTCGAGTCCCCGCCGCCCGCCCACCTCGCTGCGTCCCGCCGCATGCACGCTTAGGCAGAGACCGTGAAGCTCGAGAGCACTGTGTGCGAGTGCCGCGACCGACTCGAGTCCGGAGGGAACGGAGAGGAGGAGAGTCGGCGACTCACTGTGCTCTGTCCAGGGCGGCAGCACAGGCGGCAGGGCGTGTGGGCCTGCGAGCGGGAAGCCTGGCGGTGGTGGTGGTGCTGCGCCCGACATGCGGCTCTGTCGATAGGCGGCGGGGCGAGCGTTGGTGCGAGAGCGAGCCCGCCGACGACGACGACGAGGAGGAGGACGGCGATGAGAGCGCGGGGCGATGACGGCTCTCGCCACTCGCGGCTTCCTAAGCGGCTTGCTCTCATGCAAGTGCTCCCGAGTAGCTTTAAGTGTGTCTTGCAGGCTGCACAACCCCTCCTGGGCGAGGTAGACAGACCGCTCTCGCAGCTCGAGTCGGACCTCGCACGCAGAATCTGGCTGCCTTGCTCGACGCGCACACTGCAGGCTACAGAGTGGAGAGAGACAACAAGAGACCACCCGGAAGAGGCGACGAGGGGCCGCGGCGAGGCCGAAGATGGGCGCGCGCCGGCGACCGAGAGAGAGCGCCCGCTCGAGCCTCGCGCGAAGCCGCTCCTGACCCTCGCTCAGTAGCCCATCCAGTCGAGCTGCTCCATCGCCCCCCCATTCGACGCCCCAGTGCCCGTCGTCCCAACGCTGCCGGCGAACCCCTCGCTCAGGCTCCCGCTCTCCATCCCCAGCTGCTTCTCGAGCGCCGCCCAGTCGAGCGCGCCCAGCGCATCGGCATCGACCTCCATGCCGACGCCCAGCTGCGATGGATCTGGCGCATTGCGCCCGGGGCTTGCGCCGAGGCCGGCAACGGGCGGCAAGGGCTCGAACGAGGCGAACGAGGTCGACGCGCCGACGAACGGCTGGGCGGCCGACGCCTGCGAGGGCTCGATGACGTGGTGCCGATGCGGCGTTGTCGACAACGACGAAGGCACGGGCGGCGGAGCTGCTGCCGACCTTGTCGCCGACGCCGAGGAGGTGCTGCCGAGCGTCGAGGTTGAGAAGTCGAGCACGGCGGTTGCTGCATCGGGGAAGCCGCCGAGAGCGCTCAAAGACGGCTTGTCGATCCCGTAGGAGAAGGTGGTGGGGGGCGGCTGAGCGGCGAAGGGTGTGAAGGGGCTGTCGGGGGAGGTCTGAGCGGGTCGGCTGTCGAGAGCGACGCCTGCGCTCGAGCCGGCGTACGGCGCGCCGGGCTCCGAGGTCGGCGCCGACGGCGTGACTTGGGCGAGAATGGCCGACAGCAGCTGTGCGGCGCTGTTGAAAGGGCCCGTCGTCGCCGCCGGCGCCTGTCCCGCTCCGCCTCGCGCTCGCCTCTCGCGCTCGACCGCCTCGTCCTGCGCCTGCGCCTTCGCCTCGTCGCCGTTCTGGCCCCAAGTACCCGCCTTGAGGATGAGCCGCAGCGTCTCGGCGTGCACGGCGGCGGGATGCGCGGGCGTCGGCGCGACCTGGTCGAGAAAGGCGGCGCCGAGCGACAGGAGGACGGCGAGCTTGCGGCCGGGGAGGACAGCCCGCAGGCGTACCGGGACGTTGTTGCCGCAGCTTGTGCCCGGCGGTGGCGGCGACGAGGAAGAGTACGACGCAGGCATGGTCGAGTCGTGCGGCTTGTCGAGCGTCGTGAGCTCGCAGCGCGAGAGGCCCGAGTTGCAGATCTTGCAGAGGAGGATGAGGGGATAGACGATACCCTGCGAGGGGATTGGGCGTCAGCGAGGCTCTCGACGAGGCGCAGAGAGGTGAGAGCGGACGCACGACGCAGCTGACGGGGTCGTGCGACGTCTTGATCGCCTCGGCGACGGTCGAGTCGACCTCGAGCGGCTTGCGCAGGCCCGTCCTAGGGTCTGGAGGCGGCCAATGTACCCGACGATGACCGTCGTACGCCCGACCGGGCACGACGACGCGGCTCTCGACCGAGACGTCAAAGACGAGGCGCTCGACGGCGTCGACGGTCGCCTGGATGAAGCGCCACTCGGCAGACGACAAGTCCGACACCACGGCGGCGCCGATGTGTGTCGGTGCCGGCACCGTCGGCGAGCCGTCCGTGCCTGATGGCGAGAGCGGCGGCGAGGTCGAGCTGTGCGCGGCGAGTTGTCGGGTGCGGGTCCATCGGTAGAAGACGCTGCGGCGGCTCGAGGAGTCAGCTACGGGAGCCGAACAAGCTACGAGGGAGCAGGGAGTGAAGGAAAGTGGACGCACGAGGCGTTGAGGATGGCCTTCGACAGGTGCTTGTTCATGAGCGAGCTCCACACGAGCTTGTCGCGCTCCCTGCCCGTCTCGCCGCCGACGAACGACGCCTTGAACCGATCGACCCAGTCGTCCTCCCACGCATCGATGCGCCGGTTGAACTCGTCCATCTCGGCCTCCCACTCGGGCTTCCACCGACTGGACGACGGCCCGTCGGCGAGGACCGAGTCGCCCGTGCACGCCCACGCCGAGCGCATCGCGTCGCGCACGACCTCGTACAGCTCGATGAACGCTGCGAGGCGCACGTCGCTCGCCTGCAGGTTGAAGCCGGCGAGCGCGCGGGCCGTGCGCAGGGCGAGAGCAGCCTCGGCGCTCGAGAAGTGCACCGCCCGGCCCGTCGTGAGGGCGCCGTGGACGTCGGCGACGAGCGACCAGTACCACAGGCGCAGGTCGTCGACGGCGTGCTGTGCGACGGCGTCCATCGCGAGGTAGGCCGAGTCGAACCTGCGCCCGCGAGCTGCGGCGCGCTGCACGGCGGCGGCGAAGGCGTGCGGCGCGGCTGACTCGATGTGCAGCGTGCGCAAGAGGTGCGTCTCGACGACCCAGAGCGATGCCGACGAGACGGCGTTGTTCTTGTAGTGGCGCTCGGCGGCTGACGCTGGCGAGGAAGGCGTCGTCGAGAGGAAGTGGGCGTGCTGAACGCTCTTCCACATGACGAGGAGCATGAAGGCTCGGGCCGTGTCGGTCTGCATGCGCAGGAAAGAGTCAGCACGAGCTTCAGTCTCGACATGTCGAAGGAGGAGGGCGAGGACGCACCGTGACGTCTCTCCTGCTCATCGAGATGATGATGGGCGCGACGAGCTCGTTGACGATGCCGGTCAGGCCGAGGTAGACGCGCTTGCTGTGCTCGCCTGGCGCCGGCAGGAGGAAGTAGGCCGTCGAGAGGAGGATCGTGTGGAAGAGGAGAGGGGACCTCGTGCGGACGGCGAGGGGCGAGAACGGCTCGGGGATGGCGTGCTTGTCGGCGTCGATCGAGGGGAAGAAAGGCGTCCAGGGTGCGAGGCGGGTGAAGAAGCTGTGGCACATCACAGAGTCAGTCTCGAGGAGGCTGAGCTGCTGAGAGCGTGCGCGAGAGGGGAAGACGCACATCTCGAACGTCTTGCCGACCTCGTCCACCGTCATGACGCCGCGGTCGACAGCGTCTGGTCGAGTCCATCCCTCGCTCTCGAGGATACGAGCGACGGCGCCCTCCTCGTACGGGCTCGTCGACGAGCTGGCGCGCCCGGTGCCGGTGCCGGTGCCGGTGCCGCCTCGTTGTCGCGCGTCGTCGCCGAGCGACTGGAAGGCGGCGAGGCCCGACGCCGTGACCTTGTGGAGGAGGTCGACGGCGTCGTTGATGGCCTGGACGGCCGTCTCGCCCATGTCGGTCGCCCTCGCTGCGGCGTGCGCCTTGTCGCCGCCTCGGTCCGAGCCCGACGGGTGGCTGTTGCCGTGCGGGGAGGGCTCGTCGTCGGGCGACTCGGACGGGTGCGACGCCGGTGCGTGACGCGATGTCGAAGGGGCGGACGAGAGGGTCGACAGCTGGAGCGACGAGATGGCCGACTCGATCGAGCGCAGGCGGGCGGCCATGTCGTGCAGGCTGCAGGGCGAACCTGGGTCAGCAGCGAGCGACGGGCACGACGAGAGGGGGAAGTGGGACGCACAGGCTGTTGGTGGGCGCGTCGAGCTGGGCCTGGCTGGTCGAGGCATGGTGGAGCGGCTGGGTCGGTGCGCCGGTCGGGGCGAGGGCGGCGGCGACCTTGAGCGTCTTCTTGTGGCTTGCTGCTGCGCCGACGGCGTAGGTGCACGGGAGCGAGTAGAGCATGCAGCGGCGGCAGGGGATCACGGACGGGCCGTCGCACTTCTGCCTGCGCGACGAGGAGAGGAGGGGTCAGCACGCTCGAGAGGAGGGACAGACGGGCGGAACGAGCGGCGCACTTGACGAGGCGGCACCTGCATGGGTCGAGAGAGTCAGCAAGGCGGTCGCCGCGCTCGTGTTGGTCGTCCGCCTGGTTGCCGGCGAGAGGCGAGGCCGAGTGGGGGGTGAGGGTTGGAGGGAGGAGGGAAGGGCGACGCACGGGTCGCACGCTGCGCGGGAGCGCATGGCCTTGCCCTTGGTGAGCGCTGGTTCGTCCATGGTGGAGCTGCTGGACGGCTTCGAGCTGGCAGCGGAGCGGGGACGAGCCGGCTCGAACGAGGCGATGAAGCTGGCTCGACGACCAACTTGGGCTCTCCCCACCCGCCCCTCAGATGGGAGAACGAGCACCGCCACAGCCTACAGTCGCACACAGCGACTCGCCACAGCCACCACCGCCGTCCACCCTCGCCGACGAGCACCCGACCCCGCTCCCCTCCTCGTCGACCTCTCTCCCGAGCCCGGCACCGCCCACGCCGGCACACACCCCAGCAGCAAGCACCCCGCCAGACTCGCTCTTCGACAACCCTGCGTCCGATGCAGCCCGCGCAGCTCAAGCCGCGAGCCGCTGGAACGGCCTCCTGCGCTGGGCCAGAGGAGCCCGGCTCGGAGGACAAGGCGGCGCGCCAGCGGGCTGGGACTTTGCGACCGGCATGTGCGTCCCCTTTCTCCCTCTCCCCTCTCTGCCCTCTGTGCGAAGCGGGCGCGCACGGCCGGCTGCACGAGAGAGGCCGGCACCGCCTCCCCCTCCCCACCTCTTCTCAACCTCGTCGAGGGCCGGCCGAGCTTCATCGCACCAGTGAGCGTGATGCTCTCGCACAGGTCCTGCGCTGACATGCTCTCGCCCCCTGCGCGCAGGTACCATGTCCCGCGAGACTCGCCCGAGTGGACGGCAGGCGTCGAAAGGGCTTCAGTGTGCGTCCCCTCCTCCCTCTCGTGGCCGAACGCTGCAGCGCACACGACTGACTACCCTCGACACCATCTTCATCAACCTTTCACCTCGTCGCCCGCACTTTCTCCCCTCGCTCTCGCCCACCTCGCCCGCCGTCTTCTCTTCGATCTCGCCGCACCGGCCGCCTCCCCCTCGCTCGCTCGCTCGCTCGACGCGCCGTTCGCCTCGCTCAGCGACCCATCGGCACCCACACCGGTCCTCACCCTCCACACGGCCGACAAGCTGTCGCACCTGAACCCGGACGCCGCCATGTCGGACGACGAGGGAGGCGGAGCGGGCTTGACCGAGAGCGGGCGGCCGAAGCGAAGGGCGGTCAGGTAGCAGCTCGGCGGGCGAGACTCTTGCGCTGTAGAGAAGGTCTGTACGAGCGTCGCCTTGTTGTCCTGCAGTCCATCCTTCGCTTCTCACGTCCACTCTCGAGCGGCCAGAGCTTCTCTTCCTCTCTGCGACTCGGCTCTCACTTTGGCTTGGGCGACGAGGGCGAGAGAGTGAAAGAACACGCTGCAGGCTGAGCAGACGACAGGGACGACGCAGGGCAGGCGAGACGGGCACGATAGAAAGGAGGGAGGGGGACGACGAGTGGGAGAGGAGGCGCGGGACGAGCGAGCGAGTTTCGCTCTCGCTCCGAGGTCCTTCTCGTACTCGTACGCTGAGACGCTCAGGCGAGCATCGCAACGGCGACCGCGCCGGCAGAGACAGCGGCGCCGCCGAAGAGCTTCTTGCCCGCAGCGCCCGAGTCGCCCGACGCACTGGCCGCCGGGGCGCTCGAAGAGGCAGACTCGCTCGCCTGGCTCGCCGCCGAGCTGATGGCCGACGACACCGAGCTCACGCCGCTGCTCACGCTCGACGCGATGCTCGAGACGCCGCTCGCGGCGCTCGACTCGGCGGCCGAAGCAGCCGAGGTGGCGCTCTCGCCGGTCGACATCGAGTCCGACATGGACGCGGCGGCCGACGAGCAAGTCTTGCTGATAGCTGTCGAGTAGATGAGGAAGGAGAGCAGGTCAGGGAGCCGTCGACGAGAGGAGCAAGGACAAAGAGGAAGTCGGACGCACTGTCGGCCTGAGCGGGCGCGTCCTCGCCGATGCAGGCGGCGCACGCGGTCATGCCGCTGAGGAACGACTCCGAGCAGGCGCAGGCGAGCGTCGCAGCGACGTCGCTGACGTCGGTCGCGCAGGAAGTGGCCGAGTCGAGCCAGGCCGGGCAGGAATCGCTGCACTGCCCGTCGCCCGCGGCCGTGACGGCGGCGGTGCCGAGCGCAGTCGCAGCCTCCATGGCGGCGGCCGTGTCGGAGGCGAGGTCGCGCTTGGCGATGAGGCGAGTGAGGTCGGCGGGCGAAAGTGCGAGGGCTGTGCGCGAGGCTCGGGGTCAGCGCTCGTCGGCTCGAGCGACAACCCAGGAGAAGGAGACGCACCCGAGCCGGCGAGGACGGCGAGCGAGAGAATAGAGCGAGCGTGCATGTTGAGCTGTCGGCGAAAGTGGCGGGAAGAGAGGAGAGAGGGAAAGCGAGCTGCACGTCGAGCTTGTCCGCCAAGAGCGGAGGCACGGGGCGCCGGCGAGCATTGACGGACAGGGGCGCGTGCGCTCGTCAGGAGACGAATCAAGCCGGGCCGGCCGCGGCTGCTGTGCGCACGCTCCATCAAAGACGAGACGTGGAAGAGCAAGCGGTTCGCCAGGAGGTCCGTGCGGCGCGGCGCGCGGCGGGCGCTCCCGCTCCGTTCCCCAAACTGCCGCAGGGCTCCTCGCGACAGATGCACGAGCGGCAGAGGAGAATGGCGCAGGAGGAAGAGCAAGCTGACCGCCGAGCAAGGCAGCACGGGCGGGAGAATGTCGGAAGGGAAGAGGAGCAACGCTCGAGCCCCAGTGAAGGGGCCGACACGCCCACCGGGACTGCGTGGAAGCCCAGTTGAGCTCGATCAGCGTGCGCAGAGCGCGCAACTCGTCCTGAGTTCCGCGCAGGACGAAGCCGAAAGCGAGCGCCGTCGTGGCTCGTGCCGGTCGAGGGAGCGGTCCAGAAGCATGAGATTGACGAGGAGGGAGGCGGATCTCGTACTGGCTGTGTAGCTTTCAGACTCACTGAGCGCATCGGTTGAGCTCCACGCCGACAGCTAGAGGAAGAGAAGCTCGGCGCCGAGGATCCGGTCGAGGAGGAGCGAGGGCACCTCGCGGGCGCAGGCTCGCTCACAGAGGGGTGGCGGTTCGAGAGTAGGGACTCAGCGGTGATCTGCAGCTGTCGCAGGTCCGGTCCAGTGCGAGGTGGACGAGAGAGAGCTTCATCAAGAGGGTGGTCCTCTCTCGTCGTTCGCTCCACTCCTCTTCCACCCACACGCCCCGGTCCGCCTGTACTGGACTTCGACGAGCACTAGAGCTCAAAGCAACCGCCATCCGCCGGCACCGAGCCCCCCTCCAGCGCACTCCTCGTCCGCTCCTCCTCCCCACCCCGCCTTTCCATCGTCACCACCGCCATGTCCGCCGCACCCGCACCAAGCACCGCCGCGCCGCGCGAGAAGGCCATCACCGAGGACGAGGCCAAGCTGTACGACCGTCAGCTTCGCCTGTGGGGTGCCGCCGCCCAGGCCCGCATGCTCGCCGCCCGCGTCCTGTTCGCCGGCCGGTTCCGCGGTCTCGCTGTCGACGCCGTCAAGAACGTCGTCCTTGCAGGCGTCGGCAGCGTGACGCTTCTCGACGGCGAGGACCTCGCCGAGGAGGACCTCGGGAGCAACTACTTTGCGCGCGAGGACGAGGTCGGCCAGAAGGTGCGTCGCGCTGCGGTTCCCCTGCTCGAAGAGAAGCTCTCACCGACTTCAGATCATGCAAACTGACCTTGAGAACCCTGCCTGCAGCGCGTCGAGGTTTCGGCGCCGAGGGTCCAGGCGCTCAACCCGCGCGTCAACCTGTCGACCGAGACGGACGCCTCGCTCCTGTACAGCGAGGACTTCCTCCAGAGCTTTGACCTTGTCGTCGTCACCGATTTCGATGCTCCTACGCTGGTGCGCTCTCTATTCCCCTTCAGAGCCCAGCGTTGGAGCTCGACCTGACCTCGCGCCCTTCCCCCCCCCCCCACCCGTTCCTCCTAACCTTCCCTTCGCCTCGCTCCTCCTCCTCGCTGCACCCTCCTCGTCCCCTACGTTTACTCCTACAGCTACGGGTCAACGACCTGACGCGCAAGTTGGGCAAGAAGCTGTTCGCGGCCGGCAGTGTCGGTCTCGACGGGTGGATGTTCGCCGACCTGCTCGAGCACGAGTACATCATGTGCGTCGCTTCTCCTGTTCGCCTCACCCAGATGCTCCCTTTGCTGATGCCGGTACTTTCTCGCAGCGACAAGCACGTCTCCCGGGCGCCGGGCGAGACGACCGTCGTCCCGACCAAGCAGACGCTCGCCTACGTCCCGCTCTCGCTCGCCCTCGGGCACTCGTTCGCCAACACGAAGAAGCGCGAGCTCAAGCGCACCGGTACCGTCTTGTGGGGCGTGCTCGGTGCGTCTGCTTCCCCTGCCTCTCTCGGTTTCGGCGTCCCTCCCCGAGCTGACGCGCCCTCCTTCTTTCCCTCCTTCAGCCCTCTTCGCCGCTCAGCGTCACGCCCACCCTGCGCCTATAGCACCTTCGTCGACCGAGGTCTCGGAGGAGGAGCTCTCGCAGTCGGCCAAGAAGCTCTTGCCCGAGCTCGGCGTTGGCGAGGACGTCTTGCCGAGCGAGGAGATCAGGTGCGTCGCTCGTCTTCTTGCCATCCCGCAGCAGGCACCCTGCCTTCGCGCACGTGACGTCGAGCCTGACGCTCCATCCTCTTATCTGTCGCAGCCGCCTCGCCGCCCTCCAGAGCGCCGAGTTCGCCCCCTCGTGCGCCATCCTCGGCGGCCTCCTCGGGCAGGACATCCTCAACGCGGTCGGCGGCAAGGAGGAGCCGGTGCGCAACTTGTTCATCTTCGAGGGCGAGACGGGTCAGGGCCGGGTCTGGGCTCTCGGCGTGTAGCTGCTCGCGGTGGTGGAGTGCGAGGAGGACGAACGCAGCTTTGGTCCGAACTCTCGATCTTTGCCTCGCTGCTCTCGTCTCGCAGCCTCTCGTCCCTGAGAGCAGCTGACTGTATGAAGGCGGTTGCAGTACGAGAGACAGAAAGGAAAAGGAGGGGTCCGAGCGCGGTCTACAACTCGTAGAACGGTAGCTCGATGTGCGGGTCGACCGCCACTTTGCCCTCCTCCTCCCCCGACCCAAAGATCTTGGCCCCGACCCACTTGGCGAGCCTCGTCGTGACGACCCAGCTGATGGCGCCGACGGCGAGACGCTGCGCTGCGACGCCGAGCGCCGACTCGGGAAAGCCGAGCTCGAAGAGCGGCATCGGCAGGTCCTGCGCGTCCTCGACGTAGGGCCTGCAGACGTGCTCGTACGCTGCAAACGCATCGGCGACGGCAGCGGCGCTCGAGAGCTCGGTGCGGCGCCGAGCGAGCTCGCCGGCGAGGACGTAGGCGCCGACGACGGCGCACGACGTGCCCATGCCGCTCATGGGCGACGGGCACGACGCAGCGTCGCCGACGAGGACGACACGCCCTCGGCTCCAGCCCTTGGCGACGACCTGGGCGACCTCCTGCATGTAGAAGTCGTCGGCGCCGTCCATGGCGTCGAGCACGCGCTCGGTCTGCCAGCCGGCGCCGGCGTACAGCGCTCGCCAGCGCGCCTTCTGCTCGTCGACGCCGAGCTTGCGCGCGCCGTCGAGCGCTCGGTGCGTCGCGTCGCCGCCGGCGAGGAGGTACGCCCTCGTGCTCGGCGTCGTCACGTCCGGGCGGAGCCAGATCGAGCGGCGGCCGGTCGTGTGCCACCAGTGCGACCAGGTGCCGTCGCCGGCGGCGTACGGGATCGTGGAGTAGGCGGCGTGGAAGCCGACGGGCCGGATCTGGATGTCGGCGGCGGCGTCGGGCTTGTCGACCGTGCCCGGGCGGCCAAAGACGAGCGAGCGCGCGCTCGACGACATGCCGTCGGCGAGGATGACGACGTCGTAGGCGCGCACAGCGCCGCTCGAGAACGTGACGAGCGCCTCGTGGTCGTCCTGGTCGATGCGGGCGATCGAGTCGCCGAAGAGGTAGTCGGTGTGCGGGCGCGACGAGTCGTAGAAGACCTGGACGAGCTTGTCGCGCATGATCTCGATCTCGCTCGTAAAGGCGCCGCCCTGGACAGGGAACGAGGCCCGGACGCGGCCGCCGTCGTCGACGGTGCGAGTGCCCTCCTCGCACGTGCGAGCGGCGAGGATGGCCTGCTCGACGGCGGGGCCCATGCGCTTGACGACGGCGCGGGCGGCGGGCCCGTTCAGGTCGAGGTTCTGGCCGCTGGCGCGCAGGGACGGTGCGCGCTCGACGACGGTAGCGTCGAGGCCGGCTCGAGCGAGCCAGTGGGCGCAGACGGGGCCGGCGATGCCTGCGCCCGAGATGAGGATGCGCGGCGAGGAGGGCATGTGGGGCGAGGGTGCGAGGGCGAGGAGGAGCAAGAGAGAGAGAGAGAGGGAGCTGCAGCGCGCACGAGGAGCAAGATAGACGGGCGTCGGCCTGTATTTGGCTCGGGAGCCGGCCCGGGAAGGGGAGCGCGACGCGGAGGGTCCGCCCGCTCCGTCGAGCGCTCCGACGAGGCGAGCCAGACGAGGGCTCGATGCTGCAGCTCGATGTGGCCGCCGTGCGTGCTCGGAGGGGCACTCGGGCGGGTGTGCGAGAGGGCAGGAGCGAGAGATGGCCGCGGTCGCGCCGAGGTCGAGGTCGGCAAGCCGCGGTGGAGGAGCTGAGGTGGGTGCGACGACGGCGAGGGAGGGAGGGGAGCGCAGCGGTGCTGTGTGGCTCGAGTGGCGAACAGCCGAGCGAGCGAGCGTGGCGGAGCGAGGCCAGGACGACGGGCGACGAGATCCGTAAACTCCCGTTGGCGCGGGCGAAACCCCGACCTTTTGGCCTCGCTCGCTCGCCGCTCGCCGCCCGCCCGCCGCTCCTCCTTGCTCCTCTCGACAAAGCCGCACACCGCTCCGCCAGTGCGCCAGACTTCAGCCATGCCCGCATCCCTGCTCTCTCGCGCCGCGCGTACGTCCCACTCCCGCCCCCGCCCTCCTCGCCGCACTCAAGGTCGCCCCGCTCACCTCCTGTTGCTCCTCCTCACGCAGGCGCCACCCCGTCGCCGCTGCGCTCGTTCTCGACCTCGGCCGCCCGCAGCCGTGTCGTCGCCACCTCGCCCGTCAAGGCCAAGGAGGTGCCCGTGAGTCGCTCGCCCCACCCTCTCCTCGCCGCCCCGATCCCGCCGGTCGAGGCGAGCCGCGGCCGCCTCCATCGCCCGCTCCCGGCAGCACGTCGAGCCTGCGACGCCCTCGTGCACCACACTGACGCACCTTGCTCGCCCTCCCACCCTCGCCCGACCCGCTTCCTGCGCCGCGCCGACCTCGACCAGACGACCATCTCCGGCAAGTACCCGCTCATCGAGCACGAGTACGACGCCATCGTCGTGTGCGTCCCTCTCGCTCGCTCTCCACCTGCTCGCTGAGCATGCGCACGAGGCAGCGCTGACCCGCCCTCGCGTCCCTGCCCGCAGTGGTGCCGGCGGTGCCGGTCTTCGCGCCGCGTTCGGCCTCGCCGAGTCGGGCCTCAAGACGGCGTGCATCACCAAGCTCTTCCCGACTCGCTCTCACACCGTCGCCGCACAGGGCGGCATCAACGCCGCCCTCGGCAACATGACCGAGGACGACTGGCGGTGGCACGCGTACGACACGGTCAAGGGCTCGGACTGGCTCGGCGACCAGGTGCGTCCTCCCACTCTCGCTGCGCGCTCCTGCACCCTCTCGACAGGCACTGACATGCCGTTCCCTCGCAGGACGCCATCCACTACATGTGCCGCGAGGCCCGTGAGTCGTCGATCGGCCCCCTCTCCTCGTCCCCGACGATCTTCCCGCTGACCTTCTTCTCCCTCTCCCACCCCTTGTCCTACGCCCTCTCCCCTCACCTTCACCTACCTTCTCGCTCGCCTGCGCCGCACCCCTCGACCTCGTCCTCAACGCTCGCCTCGACCTTCGCCCCTCCCCCCTCCTCGCCCTCGCAGCCAACTCGGTCCTCGAGCTCGAGCACTACGGTCTCCCCTTCTCGCGCACCAAGGAGGGCAAGATCTACCAGCGCGCGTTCGGCGGCCAGTCGCTCAAGTACGGCAAGGGCGGCCAGGCGTACCGCTGCGCCGCCGCCGCCGACCGCACCGGCCACGCCATGCTCCACACCCTGTACGGCCAGTCGCTCCGCCACAACACCGAGTACTTCATCGAGTACTTTGCGACCGACCTCATCATGGAGGACGGCGAGTGCGTCGGCGTCATGGCGTACAACCAGGAGGACGGCACCATGCACCGCTTCCGCTCGCACCGCACCGTTCTCGCGACCGGCGGGTACGGACGCGCCTACTTCTCGTGCACGTCGGCCCACACGTGCTCGGGCGACGGCGCCGGCATGGTCGCGCGCGCCGGCCTCCCGCTCCAGGACCTCGAGTTCGTCCAGTTCCACCCGACGGGCATCTACGGCGCCGGGTGCCTCATCACCGAGGGCTCGCGCGGCGAGGGCGGCTACCTCTTGAACTCGGAGGGCGAGCGCTTCATGGAGCGCTACGCGCCGACCGCCAAGGACCTCGCCTCGCGCGACGTCGTCTCGCGCTCGATGACGGTCGAGATCCGCGAGGGCCGCGGCGTCGGCCCGGACAAGGACCACATCTACCTCCAGCTGTCGCACCTTCCGCCCGACGTCCTCCACGAGCGCCTCCCCGGCATCTCCGAGACGGCCGCCATCTTTGCCGGCGTCGACGTCACCAAGGAGCCCATCCCCGTCCTCCCGACCGTGCACTACAACATGGGCGGCATCCCGACCAAGTTCACGGGCGAGGTCCTCACCGTTGACGAGAACGGCAAGGACAAGGTCGTCCCGGGCCTGTACGCCGCCGGCGAGGCCGCGTGCGTCTCGGTCCACGGCGCCAACCGCCTCGGCGCCAACTCGCTCCTCGACATTGTCGTCTTCGGCCGCGCGTGCGCCAAGCACATCGCGAGCGAGCTCACGCCGGGCAAGCCGCACAAGGCCATCTCGGACAAGGCCGGCCTCGAGTCGATCGAGGCGCTCGACCAGATCCGCACCTCGGCCGGCTCGAAGCACACGTCCGACATCCGCCTCGACATGCAGAAGGCCATGCAGCGCGACGCCGCCGTCTTCCGCACCCAGGAGTCGCTCGAGAACGGCGTCAAGGAGATGGAGCGCGTGCGCGGCACCTGGAAGGACCTCGGCATCAAGGACCGCTCGATGATCTGGAACTCGTGCGTCCCTCTCCCTCTTTCTTCTTGCCCTTCTCTCCTCTCGACCTCGCACTGACTCACGCCCTCGCCTGCCTGCAGGGACCTCGTCGAGGCGCTCGAGCTCCGCAACCTCCTCACCTGCGCCGACCAGACGATCGTGTCGGCCGAGGCGCGCAAGGAGTCCCGCGGCGCGCACGCGCGCGAGGACTTCACCGAGCGCGACGACGACAAGTGGATGAAGCACACGCTCTCGTTCCACAAGGACATCACCGACTCGACCCGCCTCTCGTACCGCGAGGTCATGTCGACGACCCTCGACGAGAACGAGATGAAGGCGATCCCGCCGTTCAAGCGGACGTGTGCGTCTCTCTTTCTCTCGCTCACTCGCTCCTCTCTCTCGCTCTGTGCCAGCAGCTGAACTCCTCGTGCCGCTCGCAGACTAAACTCGTCGCGCTCGTCGTGGACACGACCTGAACGGAGGAGAGACGGCGCTCGCAGTTTTACCCCTTTCTTCACCTCGCACCCCCTCACGCTTGTCTCTCTTTGCCCGACCCTACCTTTCGTGCCCCTCTGTAACACATCGACCTAGCATCCCGACCGTGCGCAGCTTCAGAGAGCTCGGCGAGCAGGAGCAAAAGGGGTAGCAGTGAGCGAGAGCGCGAGGACGCCGTGCGGCCGTGTCGTAGCTCGAGGCGTTCGTCGCGCTCGTGACGGCCTGCGCACGCGAGCAGTCGCGGAACGAGTTCGAACGAGAGCTGATCGCAGGAGCGCATTCGTCCTCGGGGCCGACGACGCACGGACCCCTCGCTCCGAGTGGCACCCGCCCGCGAAGCGCCTTTCTGCTGCTGCTCCTCGTGCAGCACTTCGGCGGCTCTCGCCTGCGAGCTCTCACGAGGGGCGAGAGGCTGGGTATAAAGCGCTGGTGGCGTTTTCAGGGTGTGCAAGAGCGGGCGGAAGAAGTACATGCTGGTGCGACAAAGATCCCTCTCTCTCCTCCCTGCCTCGACCGACTCGAGCACGACGAGCACGACCACGTCCACCTATGCCATGCGGTACTCCCTCCTCTCGCTCGTCGGGTGCTCGCCCTCGGTCTTGTAGTCGACGACGATGTCGAGGTCGCGAGGGTTGCGCGCGTTGGGCGCGACGCTCATCGTGCCCTCGATCGACTCGCCCTGCTGCAGCGTGATCATGTCGCCGAGGTAGAAGACGGTCTCTGCAGGCGAGTAAAGGGTAGAGGAGGGTCAGCTTGAGCGCGGCGTGAGCATCACCGAGCGAGGAGAGAGGGGAACGCACGCTTCCAGTGGGTGTACTTGGCGTGAGGGCCGGTCGAGAAGCTGACGGGCTTGTGGCACGAGCGGAACGCGCAGTCGAACCAGCCGAGGAACGCATGGACGTCTGCGGGCAAGGCCGAGAGAGCGACGAGGTCAGCACCGTGCGAGGGAGGGGACCCGAGCGCAGGAGAGGAGGGCGTCGACGCACAGTCGTTGCGAGTTGCGGTGAGCTTGAACTTGGTCATGAACGTGAGCTGCTCCTTGGTGACCTTGAGGAGGTCGAACGTCGCGAGCTTGCACGGGTTGGTGACGACCGACTTGAGGTCGACCGTGTCGACGAGCGGTTCCCGCAGCGCGATCTCCTTGATGCACGAGTAGTCAAAGCCGTAGACGTCGTCCCAGACTGCGAGCGAGGGGCGAGACCGTCAGCGAGGCTGCCCCTGCGTCGGCGCGAGCGAGAGGGGCAAAGAGGAGGCAGGGAAGGCGGGGACGCACAGCCAATCTTCTCCTCCTTGTACTCCTGGTCCTCGATGGCCGCCAGGTACAGGGTCGCCTCGTCCGGGAACATGAGGCCGCCCGGGTTGAGGTAGCGGTCGCGCGCGTACAGGACCGAGTCGAGCATGGATTCGTAGAGGAGGAAGTAGCCCATCCACTCCGAGATGATGATGTCGACCTTGTCGACGGGGAGGACAACCTCCTCCATCTTGCCCTTGATGAGCGTGATGGCTGCGAGCGAGGGAGCAGAGAGTCAGCCGAGCGGCTCGAGCGCCGACGAGCAGGAGAACCAGGGACGCACTGTCGGCGAAGCCGTTCGCGGCGACGATCTTGGTCGCCTGGTCGATGATGTTGGACATGTCGACCTGTGGGAGGGAAGCTCATGGTGAGCGAGACGAGCGAGAACGAAAGAGTGAGGAGGGGAGAGGGGACGCACGCCGATGACCTTCTTGGCGCCCGCCTTGGCCGCAAACATGGACAGGATGCCGGTGCCGCAGCCGACGTCGAGGACGACCTTGTCCCTGCGGGCAAGAGTCGCAGTCAGCACGAGGTGGGTGAGGAGGGCGCGTGGGCGAGAGGCGCCGCACTTGAAGAGGTGCTTGTTGTGCCACATCGAGTTGCGGTAGCTCAGGGTGCGGACCTCGTCCTTGAGCATCTCCTCGTGGATGCCGAAGTGGGCGTACGAGTCGGCGTAGTAGTCGGCCGAGGTGGCGCCCGCCTGCGAGCGAGGGCACGTGGAGCAGGTCAGCGAGCTGTCGGATCGAGCGAAGGGAGGGGGCCGAGGGACGCACGACGGGGACGGCGGCGACGGTCTCGGTGCCGGCGGGAGCATTGACGGTGGCCATGGTAGAAGTCGGGCTGTCGCGCGCGAGAGGGAGGGAGAGGTCAGCCGAGTGCAGGGAGAGCGGGGGAGTTGCTCGTCGAGGAGTCGCGTGGGCTAAGCTAGGCGCAGCCGCGCGACACGGCGAGCAGCGACGCTGCTTGGCTACCGATGCTCCGGCTAGTGCGACTTGCGCGCTCCTCGCCGCAGTCGGCGTGGCCGGCGAGGCGAGGCGGTGCTGCCGGGGGAACCTCGGAGCGCAGGGCCTGCTGCACCCACGGGCGGTCCCCGTGCGGGTACCGCGAGGGCCTGATGAGGCTTGACGAATGCTCAGGAGCAGTTGCGCGGGCTCTAGAGGGGTGCGCCGCGCCGGGACCGGGGCGGTGGAGCTCGACGAGCTCGTCGCGGCGGACGACGAGGGCTGCGCTGCCGTGCGCCCGTGCGCCTCGCGCAGAAGCGAGAGGAGCGAGTGTGCGGTGCTATAGACTTACGCTGGATGCTCTAGCGGGGCGCGAGCTGTGGTCGAGAGCGAGCGAGCCTCGGGTCCTCCTCGTCGCGCTCGTCTCCCCCGCCGACCCGAGCTCAAGCCGCTCTCCGCTCTCCGCTCCACCGCCCCCGCACGCTGTCTCTCCACTTTCCTCGACCTCGACCAAGAGCTGCAAGAGTCGCTCTGTCATTGCAGAGAGCCGCGACGACGAGGGGGGGAGGTATCTAGCGAGCGGGCCGACTGCGGCCTCGCGAGGGGTTTTGGTGACTGTGGGAGGAGAAACTTGCGGGCAGAGGTAGGTACAACATGACGACGACGACGACGACGACGACGACGAGCAGGGCGAAAGCGAGACCTCGACGGCCTTGGACGGACGGCCGGGCGAGAGCGGCGGATCCGAGTACGCTCAGCCGAGCGGGCCGAGGTAGTCCTCCTTGATCGTCCCGATGCAGAACTGCAGGTGGGCTCGTTGGTCAGCACGCAGTGCTCAGGATTGCTGGTACGGTCTCGAGCGACTTTGGCCGCGCAGGGACCGGCGCGCGAGAAGAGAGAGGAGCGCAGACGCACAATCTCGGTGGCGTCGACCCGGGTCCCGACAATCTTCAGCCGGATCTTGGTCCCCTTCTGGATCGTGAGCTGCGCGAACGAGAGTACGCCTGCGTCAGTGAGGGGCTCAGCCGAAGAAAGATCGGCAGCTCGACGCACCGTATCTTCCGAGCTCGAGAAGCACGGCGGGTTCGAGTTGGGGTCGAAGCTGAAATCGGGCGGGACGAGCTGCGCGCAGAGGCAGAAGCCGAGTCAGCATCGAGTCGTGCGAGATGCCCTCCGAGGGGACCGAAGAGAGGACGCACGTGGGTCGAGATGAAGCACTGCACCGGGCCGACGTCAACGAAGATGCCCATCTGCGAGGGAGAAGACCGTCGTCAGTCTCGGAGTCTCTTGCACGAGAGGAGGACGACGAATGAGGGTGAGAGCGCACCTTGTTGACGCTCGAGACGACGCCGTCGACGACCTCGCCTCGGAACGGCCGGTAGACGACGGCGCGGTACTTGAGCGAGAAGACGGCCTGGCCGTCCTCCATGATGCGCCCTCGCCACGAGCCGTCCTCGGTCTCCTCGTTGATGACGGCGACGACGTAGCCGAGCCGGCCCGAGCACGACCCTTCGACTTGTCGGCGCAGCTCGTTCGAGAGGTGGCCGCGGAGCGCCTGGTTGAAGTAGGACGGGTGCATGATGAGGTCCTGCGTGAGCAGTTTCTGCGAGACATGGAGAGAGGCATGTCAGCTGCTGCATGTGCCCTGGCCCTCGCTTGGGGTGGTGCGGGACAGGCGCGTCGACGACGAGATGGGGAGGACGAGGTGGACGCACGAGGAAGAACATGGTCGGCGAGAGCTCAGAACGCGCGTGGTCGAGCCCCTAGAGGATGCTGGTACGACTGTGTCGGGTCTTGGCGCGGAGCGAGTTGTGCTGATGGCCTGGACGGGCGGTGCAAGGAGAGAGGGAGCAGCGAGTTCAGCGCGCTGCGTCTCGAGCACGAGGGGAGCTGCTGCTGCTGCCACTGCCGCCATCGTGTGCGGGTGTGCCGTGCTCCTCGAGGCTGCGTGACCGATCACAGCCTCTGTGCGCCTCGAGCCCGACCTCGTCTCCTCCCGCTCGTCACGGCCCAGCCCCAACTCGCCCACTCGACGCTGCCGAGGGCATGTAGGCGCATGGCGACACCGCGAGACGAGATGTGGGCCTCACCAGGCGGGCAGTCCGTGCTGTTTGTCGTGTGTCGAGGCTGTGTTGACCGGGGTGGGCGGAGGAGGAGGACGGCGGGGAGGGGCGAGTCGGGAGAGCGGGCGAGGGCGCGTCGGTGTCGCGGGTACGTGCAGCTAAGCCGACCCAGAGCAAGCAACAGGCGTCGCGCTGCAGGGCGAGGCGTGGGACAGAGAGCGACCGCGGCTTCCTCCTCGTCCTCTCCCTCCTGCTCCTCGTCTCCGTCGCGGTTCCCAGCTCGCTACACTGCAGGGCGGTTCACGCTCGCCGTCATGCTGCCCTGCTTGCAGAGATCCGGAAACTTGGCCCCCTGCCTGCGCGGCAGCTCCTGCTTCTCCTCCCCTCGCCTCGAGGTCGCAGCCGCCCTCGCCCGCCGACTCATCTCGCCCCGAGCGCCGACTACATGGCGTCCATCAGCTCGAATGCATGCCTCCTGTGCGCTACGCGGCCGACCGACCCGCTCCACGAGCTCGCGCGTCGACCTCGGCGTCTCGCACGTCGCTGCTGGCCGTCGGCTCGATCACTCTGGGCGACATCCACTCGTACGGGGTTGATGTGCTCGTGCTTTCTCGAGGCCGCTATGCTGCCCCTGGAGACGCCGCCGGCTGGTTAGGGTTAGGTTTAGCCTGAGCCGAGCTGCTCGGTCCTGGCTGTTGTTCGGGTGAGCTGCTCTTTGCCTGCGCGCAAGGTTCACACGCAGGGGCCGCACGCCATTGACAGCTCGGTTATCGATCTACTGTCGCTGTCGAGTGCTCCTGTGCCGCGGGCGGGCGCTGTGGGTGCGACCCCTACGTCTGTGCGGGCTACCTCTCGTCGGTCCCGGCGATCAGGAACCTCGCCGACTGGCAGCCGTCGCCCCTCGGGCGCCAAGGCCGTCAGAGTCGAGCAGTTCGCCATGATGCAGGCGACCGGCAAGGACGCTTGAGCTCGTCACCGAGCGCCGCCGGCGAGCGATGTTCCTTTCTTTCTGTACCTACTCCCCTATTCGCCCCCTTGTCGTTCGCGCTTCACGCCCTCGGCTGCTGTAACGACGTCCCGGTCCACGACATGCTCGAGAAATACATGTGAGACGAGATCGGCTATGGTGCGAGCGCGACGTGCTGTTCTCGGCGTCGCGTTCACGGGCGCATCTTTGAACGGATTGTCGGGTCGAAAGCTCGGCGGCGACTTCCCGAGCGGCCGAGCAGCCGAAGCAAGCGTCCGGGAGCTCGCGACAAAAGCATTCAGAAGGGCTTGAGCTGTGCGGAAAGGGGCGAATACGCTG
>Ga0308169_10001076_pt1 | contig 34108 bp, 32 predicted proteins | sample PhyBR1_2_FD_202139 | JGI IMG/M metagenome (GOLD analysis project Ga0308169, IMG submission 202139) | Phyllosphere microbial communities from UC Gill Tract Community Farm, Albany, California, United States - DLSLSB.R1 | ecosystem: Host-associated > Plants > Phyllosphere > Unclassified | place...
CCGGCCGCCTAGATCGCGCCCTCGCTGATGCCCCGTCGTCTAATGGTAAGACTGCGGTTTCTGATACCGCCTATTGAGGTTCGAATCCTCACGGGGCATCCAGCGCTTTGCGCCTTGCCAGCAAAGCATGCCCGCTGAGACAACAAGATTGCCCGCGATAAGCTTGGTAATCATCGACGGACATGCATCATATCCGTGCCTCGATCACACCGAGGACCACGCTGATGTGCAATCACAAGACGACCTGTCCGTCCGCTGTAAGGGCCGGCGCCGCATCCGAACCGCGTTCGACTGATCGCAGTTCGGCAGACTGCGTCCATGTCGCTGACGACGACAGCTACGCGGCGACGGCGGCATCGATCAGTCCTCGTGCGCTCGTAGCTAGCGATTCCCGTTCCGAACGTTTCGCATCGCTCCGGGTTTGCACAGCCGGAATCGTCGTCCCCACGATCGGGACCTCTTTAGTGGGCGACGACGCTTGCCAGCGCGTTCGTACCGGCCCCACCGCATCGAGAAGACGCCCGTCGGTAGGAAAGAACGGCATCGACGAGCCGACGAGAGCCGAAGCGAGCGGCATCCGGCCGCCCGAGCGCGTCCCATCGCTCGTCGGGGCCTCGCTGTGACGGATCCGCGAACGCCCGAAGGCCGAGGACGGCCAATCCTCGCGCGAACGATCGGGCCGCGAGGACCGGTCAAAGACCTGGGTCCCGCAGCCGCCGACGACTGGCGCTGCGCATTCGACCCCACGGACGCCCAGTCCGCCGAGATCCTCGAGAAGGTCGAATTCGCCGCCGTGGCGGCTGAGACCAGAGTGCATCCGTTCCTGAAGTCCACGGCCAAGCCGTTCGCTCTCGGCAGGGCTACGATCGGCCTGCGCTTTCACGACCGGACGACTCTGCGGCTCTTCCTGCGCTCCGGAGTCCTCACCGGGAACAAGGCGCTTGGCGCCTACGTCATGGCGCGAGCGTGGGCCGGGGTGGCCGACGACGTCCGGCTCGACGAGCACATGGCGTTCGTGGTGGCGAACCGGCTCCAAGCGGACTTTGGCGGACTTCTCCAGGTGACCGTGTTCATACGGCATTTCGACTAGCCGGCGCGAGCCGATCCGGACTCATTCCAAACCGACCGCGCCACCCCTCGACCGTCCGTAGAACGGGCGATCGCGTCGAGACCGACGGTCATTCCAACGACGATTCGATAGAAAGGTAACGACAGATGGCGAACTGGATGTGCAGCGGATTCATAGTCACCGGCGACCCTGCCGAAGTCGGTCGCTTCAAAAGCTTGATGTTCCGGCGACAGACGGACGTGGAGCTCGCGGAAGACCTAGATCCCCTCGGCAAAGGACTGAAGTTCGACTTCAACGGGATCATCCCGATGCCCGCCGAAGAGGCCCTTTCGAACTACGAGGGTTGGGCCCTCCGCAACTGGGGCTCGAATTTGAACGCGGAGATGCTGTGTGTGAGCAGCGAGAAGGAAGGCGAGATGAGGTTCATGTTCGACACGCCCTGGAATTTCCCGACGCCGGTCTTCGAAGCGTTGGCGGACGAGTTCCCAGGACTCGTGTTCAGGGGAACAGCTTACGAGGAAAACGGCGACTACGAGCTGAAGGGCCAGTTCAACGGCGCCGACGACTGGGGACCGGGCAAGACCGACTGGCTCATCATCAAGCTGAGCGGCGGCGATGACGACGACGATGACGATGACGATGACGACTTGGAAGACACCCCCGGCACCCCAGTGGACCGTCCCGGCGGGAGCTAGGCGTTCAGTCCCGGCATCCGACGGAAGATAGGCCGCATGAGGCGGTTGAGCGCCCGGATGGGCCGACGTGGGCGGCGACGCACGACTCGATGGTCACATGGCTCTGGTCGGCGCGAGCCGGCTGCAAACCGACTTATCGAGGCGACGCTGTCCATGCGCCACTTCGATTAAGGATCGTCGTCGGAGCCATCTCATGCCGAGACGCGACGGTGCGCAGCCAACGCTGTCAGAATTCAGCGACGATTCAACGATGAAGGAAAACAGGAGATGCCGAACTGGGTACACAGCGGGTTCGAGGTCAAGGGCGCCACCGCCGAAGTCGCTCGCTTCAAGAGCATGATGTTCCGGCCGATCACCGATGCGGACCGGACCTTCGATCCGCATCGCCGCGGCATCGTGTTCGACTTCAATGGCATCATTCCGATGCCCCCCGAACAAGCGCTCTCGAACTATGTGGGATGGGCCTCGCTCAACTGGGGAGTCGATCGGAACGCGGACAACCTGACGATACACAGCGACCAGGAAGACGGGATATGCTTCCAGTTCGACACCCCTTGGGTGTTCCCGACGCCGGTGTTCGAAGCGTTGGCGCGCGAGTTTCCCGGGCTCGTGTTGAGCGGATCGGCCTTCGAGGACAGCGACGGCAACGAATGGAAGGGCGAGTTCAACGGCGCCAACGACTGGGGACCCGGCGAGATCGAATGGGTCGTCAACACCGGCCTGACCAGCAAGGATCTGTCGAGGTATCGTCTACCGGAGTTCTGGCGCGACGCCTCGATCGTCTTGGCCGTCCTGCCGGCCGCCTGGGTCGCTTCTCGGGGCCTGCACTGCAGCATGCTGCTGCACGAGGCTCTTTGCGGGGTCCAGTCGCCGGCCGACGCGGACGTTCCGGCATCCGAAACGCCGTTCCATGAGGACATCGACATCCGGACCGCGACTCTGTGCTGGGAGCATGCCACGCTGCACCGGACGGTCTTCGTCGACCACGTCGTAAGGGTCATCGACCCGACGCCGATGCCGCTAATCGAGGCTCCGCTAAGCAATCTCCTCGCGCATTTCGGTTCCGCCAGCGCCCTGAGGAAGGCGGCTCTTGCCTTCGTCGACAGGATGCTCGCGGAGTCGGATCCAGCCCCAGAGTATCTCCGGACCTTCTTCGACGAGCGGATGGCGCTGGCCGTCGAGATCGCTGCGAAGTGGGAAAACCCCGGACATGCCTGACGATGGAACGCCAGCCGCCGGCATCTAGCAGCCGGCACCACGAAGGCCGCTCGTTCGCGAGCACGCATAGCGGCATGGCCGGCTCTCTGGCTTGGCGGCCGCCGCGACGCCGATCATCACTCCGGTCATGATGGCGTACGGCGCCATGGTCGGCCTCGACGTCGTCGGGGGCATCAATGGTCTGCGTTCCGCCCGACAGGACCCGAAGGACCTCGCCATCGGTGCGCTCGAAGCAGGCGGTCCGGCGATCGGACCGGAGAGGCAGGACGGGAATGCTTGAGACCATCGCCACGAACGCGATCGCCGCCGCCGTCGACCTCAGCCTGAACGTCGCGTGCGAGGTTTCCGTCTCCACGAACGTCAGCCTGGCAGGACGCGGCAAGGCGGCCGCCGCCCGCTGCATCGGTGGGGACGGTCGTCTCTATCGCGTCGCGTTCGACGGATGGGGACCTGGCTTCGAAAGGACGCGCACGGTCTTCGCCTTGGTGATCGACCTCCGCTGGGACGTCCACGCGCTGGTCGTCTCGGTCCTCGACCAGGCGGCGGCGACCATCGCCGATCAGAACCGCCGACGGATCCGGGCGGCGGCGCTGGGCATCTCGGCGCCAATGGAGCCGGACGCCTTCGCGGACCCTCGACGGCTCATGATCGACGTCGCGGCGGCGCAGGCCCTTCGACAGTGCCTGGGCTCGGACGCCGCAGCGCGCGCCTGGATGGTGCATCAGCTTCGGAAGGCCGCCGTCCGGCACTTCCACCCGGCCGTGAGGGCCGCGGTCCGGGTGGACGGACCGACGCTCGCCATACCCTTCGCGCTGGGGCCGCTGAAGCTGCTTTCGAGCATGGACGACGCGGATCGCCGCGTCTGGTGGACCGACAACGAGATCAGGATGTCGTCGTTTCGGCGCTCGGACATGTGCAACGCCCACTCCATGGCAATGCGCATTCTCCTCGGCACTCCGCTCGAGGGAAGGCTCATAGTCGCGAGTTCCGCTTGGTCTCGCGATGAGACGGTCCGCCCGAAGGCCGCCGGTCGCCGCGGGCCCCTTGCGCCTTCGAGCATGGCCCCATCGGATATTGAGGGGTGGCGATTTCTGCTCGAGCGTCGGCTCGTGAAGTTCTGCGAAGCCTTCGCATGATCCGCCATCCGCTCCGCTATCCGGCGGCTCTCCATACGCCGACCTCGTCAGGCGTGATCACGACCGCATCCGGTGCGCGCGTGGCTCCGGCGCAGGGCGCGCCGCGTCCCCGTCGCCGCCCCCTCGATCGAAGCGTAAGGGCCGCTTCCGTCACCATCCAAACGAATGCGGTCGTACAGGCGCTCGTTCCAGCGGCCGTAGACAAGCGCTGCCGCCGAAAGCGGGTTGCCGTCAGATTCCGGAACGTGAGCAGGCGAAGATGTCTCGCCCGTGGTGGCGGTCGTACAGATCCCTCGTTCGAACCGCATGCTTTGAACGGAAAGAACGACGATCGAGCCCACCCGATGCGCCATGCCATGAGCAGTGCAAGATCAAGATGGTGTTTTCACGCGTGCCAGTTCGTCACTTTTTTTAAGTCTTTATCAGATTTCTTGAATTTCCCAATGGTTACGTTGGGATGAAAGAATTGAGCGAAGATATCCACTGCTACGCAAGAATGATCGACGATCGCTTATCGGCCAACCAATATTGCAGGATAGAGGGCTTACGTAGGCGTGTGATCACTGGCAGGGTGGCGGGAAGCAGCTTGGAACTGGTCGTCGTGGTTGCCGCTGCGCATCCCGGCTACGTCTTCGGACACGTGATGTTCGACGCAGCGGCAGATCAATGGAGGAGCTTTCTCATCCACTCGAACGCGGATCTTGATCGAGCGGATGGCGGTTGCGAACTGGCGACGTATCGCAGACTGATCATCCATGAACAGAATTACAGTCTGGTCTACTCCTACGATGGAGCCACGACGTCGGCTCGCGTCGATGTCTTCGACGGGGCAGTTCGGGCCATCTGCGAAATGATCAGCAGGTTCGAGCCCGACGCCGTATGGCCTGAGAGCCCGGGCCCTTTCCATCAGCTGGATTTCGCGCCCTTCGACGCCTACGGCTTCATCGACCGCCAGTCTCGCTGACGGCGACCGCACGCCACCAGTCCTCTGGCGAAACCCGCCGGCATCCACGACGTATCGACGCCCGCGACGTCCGACCTCGATATGGCACGAGGGTTCGGCTGGCCAGCGATCGTCTTCGCCTCGTTGCCCGTGTCCGAAAACAGCTTCTTGATCGAGACGGGGCTGGAACCTCGCCAGATCGCGCTCAGCTTTGACGTCCGTACCAACGCGAAATGACAGGGCCTTTCCGTCCCGACGCCGAAATCCGCTAGGAGGAGCAGGACGTGGGGAACACACCAGACCTCCATTCCCGCGTAGCTCCAGACGTCGAGGCGGTCCGCCCGGTCGATCATCTCCTGAAACTTGGACAGCGGCAGATTCCCCCTGCCTGCATAGGTCAGGCAGAAGACATAGGCCGACTTCACCGTGCTTTCGTCGAAGAACTCCTGACGGACGCGTCGACCCGACGATTCATTGCGATCGTCGTCTCCGAACCAGCGCAGTCTGCGGCTTCGAGCAGCGCGGGAGCAGTCGTCAAGATCGGAGACGTTCGGGTGCTTAGGTGGATGGGAGAAGTAGGCCGGGACCTCCACCGATGCGATCGCCTTGGCTTCGACTTCGGCGCGGCATTCCAGACAGAACATCTGCCCCGGGTCGTTTCGGAACGCCGCCGGCTTGTCCGCGAACTCCTGAATGGACATCTCACGCCCTGCCACTTCAGCCAACTTCATCGAATCACCCGCTTCCATAGCTTGGAACGTCGCGGGGACTGAGCACTGCTCCGAATGCAGCCTGCCCCCGATCCTTCTGGCAACGTTCTCGTCCCCGATCGTGATCACGCATCGCGCAGCCAGCGGCGCCTCTCAATCAACGAACGCGAACGCCAACCAGACGGGCCCAAGACCGCTCCCTATCCTGAACGCGACGTCCGCGCTTCCGCAGAGTTCGTCGATCCGATCCACCATCTCGGAATCGCAACGCGTTCCATGGCGCGGCGCGACGATGAGACACCCTACTCGCCGGTCCGCCTCGTCCCGGTCGACCTGCTTCGCATCCGCCAAGGCGCGGGCAAGCCTGCCGTCGAAGGTGGCCTGCCGAATCCCGTTCGCCGCGAAGTGCTGCTTCACCTCGAAGGCCCAGGACGTCGAGCTTGCGACGTCTGCGATCCAAAGATCGCATCGGCCCCGCCGGAAGGGGCGTCCGCGGGTCACGTGCCGTTTAAGCGCCACGTATTCGGTATGTGCCAGATAGCGGGCCTTGGCGGCGGCATTCGCCAGAACCGCGACGCTCGCGGCCTCGTTCGAGTGGAAGGCGTCGAAGTCTTCGGACCACTGGCAGAACTTGCGCCTTATCGCCGGAACTTCTGAAAGCCAGACCGTCCAATGTCTGAGTTCGCGGATCCGCCCGTCGCCGTTCACAAGCGTCAGGGAGCGTGATGTCATGGTTCTCTCCGAATCTGTCGTGCAACGTGCGTGTCGCGAAAATTGTCGACGTGAAGGCGTCTCCCTCCCCAAACGAGGCTGCGAGCGCATGCTTCCGGCGTCGCTCGCATGGTCGACGCAATGAACGCCTCGATCAGACTCCAGCGTCTGGAAGGTCGGCCCCGCGACTTCATGCTCCGGATCGCGATACGGGATCCTTGGGTCCGCCGTGCTCGTGCCGAGCCGGCACCGTCTCGCCGTCTCTCCATGAGCCGTTTGGACCGGACGGTCCGAGAGGTGACGATCGGACCGATTCTGGCGCCCTCTCGATCGCTTTGGCTGAGGATGCGCTCGCCCGGCGCGGAGCGGACGCTAGTTCGCGCAGAGTGCCATATCGGGAAGCCATGTCGAGATGGACGCCTCTGGCCGTCCTGCCGATGGCGGCGGAGACAAGGTCCAATTCCCGCTCGGCAAGTCTGGCCAAGCGCAGTTCGTCGTCTTCCATTACGCTCTCCTTCGCCGCGCGGAAGGGATCCCCGAGGCCCGCAGTGGTCGTCTCGCGCTCGCGACATACCTCGAACGAAGCCGCACGAACCGGAGAAGAAACGGAAACCGACCGGTTTCAGCCGTCGTTCCGGCGGTGTCCGGCTCGCACGCGCCTGCACGGCGCAAGCCTGAAAGCGGTAAACCGAAGCCTCGCATGATGCCGTCCTCCTGCCATCAGCGTCGACAACGACACCGTCTGGTCCTGGGACGAACTCAGCGTCCCCTGGCGCGGCACGTGATCGAAGGTCCGAACGGTGCATACACGAGCGCCGTTCACGCCGGGGAATTCGCGGGTTTGTGGGCAAGCCGTGGATCATTCTGTGGATAACTGGCCGAACATCGATCGTTGCGATCGTGCCGTGGGTAACTCCATGGTTATCCACACACATGCTCACATCCTCTGAAATTGCCCCCAGCCTGTGGATAACGGGGACGGCTGACTCGAATCGGTGGGATTCAGCGAGGTCCGCAGAATCAACCTGTTGGCGGTTCAGGGACGAAGGACTGTTTCCCGTGATCCACGCGCCAACTACTTCAACAATCTGAATCTAGATTCTTAGATAGTAGAAGGGGCCGGTGTGATGACGGGTTATGGAACCCGGATCCCAGTCGCGCTCGTCGAGGGACACGCCGGCCGTACCGAACGGGACCGAATGGGCGACGCCGAGCAGGCGCAAGCCGAAGGGTTGGTTCTGTCTTCGCGCCGTGACGCCCGACGAAGTGATGTACACGGACCATCGAACTGGCAATTCGGAACCAAAACCGACGGAACCAACGGTCATCGGGGGCTGACCGTTGGTCCTAGACGCCGGGAAGGTGCCCCTGGGGTCCGGGACGGGCGTTCCGGCGGCCATGCCAGCGGAACCGGCCCATGACGCCTGCGAGGCGCATGCCGATGCTTGAGTTCCGGAGTGCGGCGGACGCGTCTCCGGGAGAGGGTCGTCAATCTTGAAGTAGCGCTTCGTCGGCCAAGCCGACTTTCATACCCAGCTGATCAACCGGAGTCTCGATCGAGACTCCGGTTTGCTTCCGCATGAACGGTCCAGGCCGCGAGTGACCGATTCCGCCGGCGGCGATCTGGCGTTGGCGCGGCAGGGTAGGTTCAACGATCCATGGTCGCCAGGCAGGCCGGCCCGTGCTCCATCTCTCCGAACGAACCGATGTGCCACTCGAGGACGGCTGATCGGACCGACGGGCCATGTGTCTCCCACCGGTCGAACGGAGGCGATGGAACGCGACGTTCACGTTTTCGGACTGCGGTTCGCATCTGTGCTCGGCGTCAGCGGCGCACGCCGCTCTGTGTCCGCGCAGAACCGATCGCATCCTTCCCGTTCTGCCGTCGGAATCGGGAACGGATTTCGTGAAAGTGCAAGCCTGGTGTGTCCGTCAGCGACATCGGTGGGTAGGTTTCCCGGCCTAAGATCCCTTGAGAAAAGGTCCGGGGAAGGCAAAATCGCCATGGGAGCAAGTTCGGCAGCGCCGTACGATGTCGGCTATCACCACCTGCCTTTCCGAAAGCCGCACGACCGTTTTCCCAAATGGTAATCGCCCCAACGCCGTTTCGCCCAATTGCAGCAGTATCACAGGGCTGCCAGTGTGACGGGATGCCGATGAAAAAGTTGCTTTGCCTAGTTACCCTTCTGCTGACCTCATGCGCGGGGCCGACAACGTCTTCGTCTCAATCTGCCGCGATGCTGTACCTGCCGGAAGCGCGGGGTGGCATGCCGGGGACGACCGTACCCTACGGCATTGGTCCTGATCCGCGCGGCCGTTCAGTCGCGGCCTTTGTACTAGACCGCGCGACGTCTGCCACGGAACGCCTGAGAAATGCCGGAAAGGCGGTGCGTCAACTGGATTACGGGTCGAAACGTGACGGACGGTGCGCTTTGCAGCATTGCCCGTCAGAACCAGAGCGTTCTGAGGTTCGCCCGCGAACTGCCATCCTTGCCTCTACGCCAGAGGCCGTGATTGGAGTGGCACTCTCGCTTCTCGAAGAAGGATCACCAGTCAGCGAGTCGAGCATTCGCGCCCGCTTGAGTACTGCTAGCCAATCAGCCCCTACCGGCGTGGTAACGAGCATCGTCTCGCAACTATACCCATGTGCGTACAACTGGGATGGCGTACCAAAAGACCTGATTTTCTCCGTATGCAAGGACGGGGCAATCGTCGAAAAGATATCAATCGCCGGGCAGCCGGCAGTCATGAGCCAGGGAAACTTAAGCAGACTCGGCTTTGATTCTGACATCGAGCTTTGGTACGACGATCGACATCTTGTTGAAGATGTTCGTAAGTTTGGCCTGTCGACGATGGATGTGTCAAGTCAGTACGACTCGGCTTGGCCAGGACACATGCCAAGCATGAGATCGGAGATCCGGATCAACCTGAGCTGTGCCTGTCTCGTAATCGCGGAAACTGGTGATGGTCGTCATAGGGACATGTCGCGCAAAGATGTAATCAGCGTTTATGTCTATCAACGCGTGAAATGACAAACCTACCTTGTCGTTATGCCAGCTACAGCATGGTTGATCCGACATCACGTGTCGTGACAGGCGAACGGCGGTGAGGCGCTGCGCTTACCAACGTTTGATTCCTTTCAGGCCCCATTTGATCATGAAATTCGGTCCTAGCTGAGTAGGTCAGTCGCTTCCCATCGCAGAGGCATCATGTTTTTTCACATATTACGCACGTTCGGTCGAGAACAGTAAGCTGCGAATAGATGCCCAGGCACGGGCTAAGATTGTCAGATGCCAGTCCATTACCTAGATGCGCATCTAGAAATGGAGACTTCTATGCCCGATACCACCCTCGATCTGAATCCCGTTGAACTCGCCACGGAACTGACAATCGCCTGGTTGGCCAATCCAAACACGCGTACCAATGCCGACGACGTTCCGGCATTTCTGAACAAGATGCACGAAACAGTTTCAACGCTGGTCGGCGGAAACGCTACTGCTGCCGAGCCCGAAGCACCTGCTCAAGAATACACTCCGGCCGTGACGGCTCGAAAGTCGCTTGCCAGTCCCGACCACATCATCAGCATGATCGATGGCAAGCCGTACAAGACGTTGCGCCGTCATCTCGCCACCAACGGCATGACGCCGGCGGAGTATCGCGAGCGTTATGGCCTGAAGGCGGATTACCCAATGGTCGCTCCTACCTATTCGGAGGCACGTCGAACCATGGCCAAGAGCATTGGCCTCGGCCGCAAGCCTGGCCAGACGAATGCGGCCAAGGCCGACGCAAAGCCCGCTCCTGCTCCGCGCAAGCGCAAGACCGAAGAAGCAGCAGCGGAATGATCCAACGGTCCGGCTTCCTGGGGAATGGGAAGCCGGGCTGGCCCCTTTTTGGCGCAATCTGACGTGATCAGGATCGACGACGAGTTCGACCTTCGGTAGTCACCGCCGCCGGTTGCAACAGGAACGACGTTCGTGCCGTTTCCAAAATCCTTGGGCTCGTTGGCCAAGGAACTGATCTTGTGAAACACGGCTTGTTTCAGCGGACAGCGCAGGTCTATCGCTTGCTGCAGCCAGTATCAGCGAAGCGTTGGCTGCGATTGCACAGTCGTAGATTCGTCGTAGTCAATATTCGCGCTGAGTAGTTTCTCGACCCTCGATACGCCGTTCGCAGTCAGTTGCGGCACGTGTCGTGCCCATTCTGATCGTTCGACGAGGCTTCTGCTTTCCAAAACCGCTAGCCAACGTTCCGTCAACTCGGCACGCATGTGCACGGTCTCCGCGATGCCCAATATGTCGAAGATTCTCCCTTCCGCTTCAGCCAGATAAATCTGCAGCAGGATCAGCCACGGAAAGTCATGGAAAAGATCATCGGTCAAATCGGCGCGACGGCGCTCGACCAATCCGATTAATCGTTTGGCCGATCGCCAAAGATCTCTTGGAGCCGCGTCCGGCGATGTTGGTTGGATAACCTGGATGGTTCCGATCAGTCTACTTCCGTCATCCGCATGTAACCGGGAAACTTGGATGTTCGTCCAAATGGATGATCCGTCCGGCCGCACGTATCGCTTTCGGAGCGATAGAAGACCGTCCTGCACGCGAAGGGCCATGATTGCTGCCACGTTCTTATCAAGATCGTCAGGGTGTGTGAGCGATTGAAAGGTCACCCCGATTAAATCCCGTTCCTCACGGTGCATGATCTCACAGATCTGTGGATCTACCGCGAGAAGCCTGCCTTCAGCAGTCCCGAGAGAATGTCCTATTAAGACCATAACCACTCCTACGGAATTTACCAGTATGACGTCAGCGGTAGACATATAAAACGAGCGAAGCTGTTAGAAGGATGCATAGCGACCGCGCGTATGATTGATGCCCTTTTCAAAGTGGAGACTCGAGTGAGATGGCCGCGACCGCCATTATTGCATCAGTCACTCAACTAGCATTTTCTTCCGATATCAGCGTTCCTTAAGAAACGTTTGGATTTTGGGAATGTCGGAGTTGCCCAGGAAAGCGGATCGGCGGCTTTAGGAACCGCACTCCAAGAAACCTGCCATCGAATGAGTCCGCCAACGCATCAGGTTTCTACTTCGGCAGATATTCAGCTTTCCTGCCTATTTTTTGCCGATGCGAAATCTGTGAGTTTCATATCAGGAAACAGGATATGGCGATCAGATATCATATGTCATAGACGGCATATCGAAGGAGACATGCCTTGCTCGTCGTCGCACTTTTGCTTCAAGTCGCCGCCTCGCACCCGTCTGCTCCTCCGTTGCCAGCCTTCGGTGAGTCGCCTGCCTACTGGCGCTCACTTCAGCCGGTCTCCTTTGCCGAACGAGAACGCGTTCTTTGTCGCACCATCGGCGAGGTTGATGCCGAGTTCGAATACCGCGATGGGGCAGTAAGGGTTGTAGACATCAACGGACTTTCACACCGTCTTTCGGCGGTCGAGCGCTCGACGATCGACCGTGCCCTTGTCGGTCTTGGATGGTTGGACAGAGTTTCGATCGGATGCAATCTCGACAACGACGTGCTCATAACTGCCGCTGGGCGACCCTACGCCGAACGGGGGCGTTCAATGACGCGGGCACTCAGCATAGTATGGGCTCGGGACAGAATGACAGGGATTGGGGGGAAGCCACGGCCCGAACAGGAAGTGAGACCAGATCTGTATGCGCCACATTGATGCAAAACTTTTGTTTCTGCATAGCGAACGGCCGGAATGGAAGGAACGCGACCCGGGTGCTTTACGCGAGGCTCGGTAAAGCCAGACGTTGACCGGCTCCCGTTTCCGACGCACCTTCGCCTTAACGACGTAGCGAGTGATAGCAGATGATTGCTTTGTTAATCGGCCTCATGCTGACAGCCGCGTCTCCAAGTTCGGCAAGTTCGACGGTCGTCTGCAAAGTTGGAAGCGTCGCCCTGCATGATCTTTTAAAGATCAACAGCAGCAAGGAAGTTGATACTTACTATGCCAGTACCATTCCTGATCGCCCCGATCTACTAACGGTATGCCCTAAGCTCAAGGCCGAGCTCCCCAAAGGGTATCCGATTGCAGATGCCGACGCCCGATCGCGAGCAGCAGTGCACGCGCCTCCTCCCGGCCAACAAGTTCGAGAAGCCTTCATCTATTCTGTCGGCGTTCCAGAAATCAGCAGCGACTCTAAAAGCGCCGTCGTCCATTTCGGATTTTCGTGCCCGGGCCTTTGTGGCGCGGAATTAGAGGTTCGCTATATTCGCACATCAAAGGGATGGCAGCGCGACGGTGAGATCCGCATGCTCTCCATCTCTTAGCACACTTAAGCTGAACGATCGGCATGTTTCGGCAGAGCCGCCGCATAGCCGGGATGATCGGTTATCGGCGCTTCCGCCTCAGCGGATTGCGCTGCGACGACCGTGGACAATGCGGGTCAGACATCTTCAGCGGCGCGCTTCGAACCAATCGGTCGCGTCCTCCCCGTAAAGCAGCATGATCGCCAACCCCTCCAGCGCAAGTTGCAGCACGGAGGTTGCGATAATCGCCGTGTCATGCTGCGCCAACGGCTGGATCAGCCCTGATCCACGCAGAAGCGCAACACTCGTCATGACGGATAGAAGCCAGCGCAAAGCCAGCGCAGCGCGTGCCGCCCGCGACGCTGAAACGACCACCAGTAACATCAGGAACAGGGCCAGCCCCAAGCCGACCGCCCGGATCGCCTGGATCCGCAGGACCAACGTCGTCATCGCCTCGGGGGTGATCGGAAAGGCGAAGCTCATCGTGTGGGTCGCGTAGTAGGTAAGTGCCGCCGAAAACATCAGGCTGATCGCGAACAAGGTCGCGAACAACCGGATCGAGAGGGATGTCGCCAAGTTGCCTACTCCCGTTGTGTCGGCCCACGCCACGTCGGAGCGGAGTCTAGCTCTCAGGGCCTTCCGAGCCCTTAACAGCAGCGTCGGTCTCGACCTTCCCATGCAGCCATCGGACATCATCAATGATCGAGCGACGAAACCCGTGAGTCGTTGCCGTCCGGCTGGGTTGGAGAGGAAAACGGGCCGGCGGCCTTCGATGCCGGCCTTCAGCAAACCTCCGTCGAATGCGCTCACCGAATGCATCGGCTTTCTGCGTCGTCGGATACCTAGGTTCCTTGCAGTTCTTTGGCTGACAAGTCGTGAATTGGATCACGAATGCGTTAATCGCCACGGCTACGGCTCCCAGCGGTCCCACATCGCAAGTTCGACATCAGCATGGACCAGGGCGCTACGCAGACCTGCGGCGGTGCGAGCAGGTAGCCGGTCCGCTGGTCACCCGTCCGGTCCTCTGCCGACGGACCAGCGCGAGGGGCGGCGAGGGCCATGGGGCGATCGGGACCTTCCAGGCTTCCGAGGCACTACGGATCTCCCGGGTGCCATTGGATGGATGGATCGAGGTCCGGCGGCTGGGTGGACGAACGAATGGTCGGCTGGGCCTGCCGCGGATGGATGAAGGGGGGCGCGCGCGGACACTGGACCTCGATTGTTAACCAGGGCTCGCGAAGAACTGTCGAAGTTACCGATCTCCAGCGGCAAGCTCGACGGTGAGAAGTCTGGCGAAGTGCTGACCGACGCGGACGAAGGACCCGTCGAGCGGCGGTCGATGCCGGACGTGCCCCGAAAAGCCTGACGCAGCCGGTGGGCCGCGACCGCCTCCTCTGCCGCGGCGTAGGCTGCCGCTGCGGCTTCCACGAGAATGGCCAGCTGTGGCAGCGTACCCCGCGGTTCGCACGGAACCTGCAGCACCAGCCATCCAGACCATTCCCTGCTTCCCGGCGGGCTCCAGCGGAACGGCGGGAAGTGCTGTTCGATCAATGCCTCCTCCGCGTCATCGTCCTCGATGGAGAAGGCGATGCTCAACGCGCTCGGTCCCAGCCTGACGTCTGTGTAGAGGACGTAGGGCTCCTGATAGTGGTAGGTCGTGAACGACTTCTCGGCCCAGATCATTTCAGGCGTGACCGCGTACTCCTCGTCGACCAGTTCTTCGAGCGGAGCAGGACGCTAGTGCGGTCCGAGCCGTCGGCCCCAGATCGTCCTCCAGAGCAGGCGCAGGAAGTGCGCCATGTCGTGACGCGTCAGTTCGGCACCGCCGCGTGCCAGGTAATAGGTGTCGAGCTCGTCCCACTCCAGCCCCGGCGGGAGAGCGCCGGCCTCCATCGCCAGGAGCGCCTCGACCGCGGTCCGCACCGCGGGACTGTCCAGGAAGGCGGCGACCGTCGCAGGCATCTTCGGCTCATCTGTCATGGTTCGCCTGCTCGTTCCCAGAGTGTCCGGCGGAAGCGGCGGAAGTCCTCGTCCACCTTGAGTTCAGTCAGCGCCGCATCGAAACGCCGCAGCACCTCGTGCCAATGCACGAAGCGCCAATGCTCGTTCCGCGACAGCTTCCTGCGCGTCTGACGGCAGCGTCGCTTGCCGACAACGATCAGGGCGCCGGTGCGCTCGGCCGATCCATCGGTCGCTACCGTCATCCGCAGGTTCACGGCATGGCGCCTGTACGCGCTGAGGGGATTGTTCCCGAGGCCATGCTCGAACTTCGCCTCGACGACCGCCCCCCACATGCGGTTGCGGGCCCTGCCGTGCATCAGCAGATCTATGCGCCCCCGACCCGAGCGCACCTCCGCCGCCACGCTCAGATCCTCGAGGTCCATCGGCCAGACGATCGATGGCGCCAGGGCTCGCAGGAAGCATCCGATGCGTTCGTCATCGGATGCCAGGAAGTGCTTCAGGCCCTTCGTCGCCTGGGTCTCGTTCAGGCGGAGCCACTCCAGCGGTTCGACGTGCAGGCAGTGATGCGAGTTCGCGAGCCCGAAGTGATCCGACACCGCACGGATGCGAGCCCCGCGGTCGCCCACGGTCCGCTCGATGTCATCGGCGGCAGCCAGCGCCTCGCGGGCGGCCAGTCCGATGCGGCAGCCCCAAGCGCGCAGGGCTTGGTGTGACGTTCGCCGGTCGCCGTCAGCAGCGCAGCGGGAAAAGGCGGCAGCGCTGCCGATCCGGGCGTCGCGGCGCTCAAAGTCCCACCGCTACCGGGCAGAAGGCCGCATGTTTGACAACGAGGAGGGGGCGCACGACGCCGCCTTGAGTTCCGATCCGCCGGGAGTCAGCGTCGGCGGTCGGTGGCGACGTCCGGGAGTCCCTCTGCGCTCTTTCGCAGGCTGGTGACACCGGCGACCGGACGACTTCGCTGCTCGAGCTGCGGAACCTCCCGGACATCATCTCGAACACCTTTCATGAGCGCGGCATCGAAGCAAGCGCGGATCGCGAGGGGGCGGCCACCTCTTCTGCAGCGACAAGCGTAGCCGCATCAGATCCGTTCTGAACCGGAGTTCGTCAAAACCGGGATCATGCCGATGCCTCGCTGCTTCGGTCACGCAAAGGGGTTCCTACGGCATCCGCTCTGCATGAAAGAAGGCGTTTCGGTTAACCGCCCGGCTTTTGTTCTAAGAACAAATTGAAGGGTCATGACATGGTCTCAAGCGCACCCTGTCCGACTGACAATAGGCGAAAACTCATAGCGATGACCGCGGATGACAAGGTCCTTCGCCGTAAACTGCAGCCCCTGTGGGATGTTTTCCATTCAGTGGCGAGCGAGCTGACCCAGGAGACGGAGGATAACCCACCTGCTCGACAGCCGGGAAGACGCGATCGGAAATCGCTCCACGTACGGACGCGTCATGGGACGGGCGGCCTTGCGAGGGAAGTAGTTGTTGGATATGCAGGCACCAGGAGATTAAATCGACCACGTGAACGACCGCCAGTGAAGCGAACATTGGTGGCAGAGCATGATCTAGCGAGGACGTCGGCACGACCGGACACTTTCTCGGTGAAGTTCAATCACGCTCGCGCGCGGCACCTTCATGCAAAAGCCGGATCGGTAACCTTTCCGGCAAGTTACGATCTCGTTATTTCGGTTGGGTTGATCCTTTCGCAGCAATTCAACGCCGCGTAGCTTGTGCTATACCCGAATGGTATAGATCGTTGCGGAGTTTGATTTGGACGTTTGGCCCCAACATGAAGTATTTTTCATTTTGTGATACCGCTATCATCAAATAGCGTCGCTCGACATATCTTATTTATTGTCCTGTCTTCATCAGCGAAATCCGGTGAAGTATAAAAGTAACAATACGTCATTAGGCCACAATGTAAGACTCGGTCACCGACGGTTTCATGGGAGGGGACAATGGGTCGGTATCCGGGGGGAGCGATGTTATGTCATTACGAAGGAACGTTGATTTTGATCTATTGAATGTCCTGATCTGCATCGTCGAGGAGGGCTCGTTCACTGCTGCTGCCGACAGGATGGACATAACCCAGCAGGCGATCAGCGCCCAGGTCAAGCGACTGGAGACGCTGGCCACGCGTCAGTTGCTGAAACGCACCGCGCACGGGATCGCGCTCACCGTCGATGGCGAGGCCATGCTGACCTACGCGCGAGAGATCGCGAGCATCTCGGAAAGCATGCTGAACCAATTCGCCGTGTCTCCCCTCGCGGGCAAGGTGCGAGTTGGCCTGTCTCCCGGCTTCCCGTTCTGCGTGCTTGCGGCAGTGCTCAGTCACGTCCGCGACGTGGATGCCGATGTAGAAGTCTCGTTCGAGACCGGCACGACCGCCAAGCTCATAAACAAGTTCAACGCGGCCCGCCTCGACGTGGTCTTCGGCGCTCAGCGCCCCGGCGATGTGAAGGGGGAGGCGTTGTTCCGAGATACCGTCGAGTGGATCGGAAGCAGGACCGCCGTGCTGGACCCCTCGGCACCCGTGCCGCTCGTGGTCTTTCCGGCGCCCGCGATAATCCGGGATGTGATGCTCGACAGTCTGAGCCGTGCCAACAGGACCTGGAGGATCGCCGTGGAGAGCGAGGACCTGAACACCATCCGAACGTCGATAGCGTCCGGTTGGGGGATCACCGCCATGAACAGCCGATTGCTGAACAACATTCCTGAGGACTTCGTTCAGCTACGGGATCACGGCCTTCCCGATCTCGGTGAAATCGAGTTCTTCCTGAGATACGACGATCGGTATGGACCTTCCACCAAGACCTTCGTCAATGCAGTGCGTCTGGTGACGAACGGAGAAGTCGTACCGCATCATGAGCCGCGGATGAAGCTCATGGAGATCATACTGAAATGATCTAACGATCGTTTTGCAGAACCCGCTGCCGCATCGACGAGTAACGTCTACGGCGAGATTCCGCAGCACAGGCGACAGATGCAGCCGTCACGTGCGTAGGAGGCGGGCGATCCGCCGGGCAGTCCATCGGGCAGAATCCGCGCGATGCCGGCACGGACTGCATGGTCCACCGATATCCCCAGTGCATCCGCGCCGCGACGGAGGTCGACGTCGCTCGCATCGCCAAGAAGGCGGCCTGTTGGTTCGGGACGAGCGCGGAACCGTGACGCTGGGACGCTGAGAAGCGGCGATCGACGACATCGACCTCTCGGCGGGTTGATCGCGGACGGTCGATGGTCAGCGACCGTGGGGCGTCCGCGGCCGTCGATCGCAACGCAGAGGCCGGTTCCGGCCTCGCCGCGCGAGCTTGCACGTATTCCCCGTTGTTTGCGCCTCGTCGCCGTCGCCGGCTGCGTTCAGGTTGGTGCGGACGACCGCCGCAGGGGCGTCATCCGATGTAGGGACCGTCTACCGTCCGCACTTGCGGAGAGACAAGGCCACAAGCTGGCGAGACGCATGCGCGGCTTCGCCATCGAACTGGGGCGGCGACCTCATGCGAGGGCGACGAAGATGGGGACGGCGATCGCGGTGACCAACCCGTTCAATCCTATCCCCAGGGCGGAGAAGGCGGCGGCCAACGGATCCCGTCCCGCTACCTGGGCCGCCGCTACGCCGCTGCCGGCGATGCCCGCAGCCAGGCCGTGAGCCCTCCAATCCTTGACTCCGAGAAATCGAAGGAGCGGTTCCCCCGCGACGGCCGCGAGGATGCCGGCCAATATCGCGAGGACCGCGGTAAGCGCCGGAACCCCCCCGATCTCCTGGGCGAGCGCCATCGCGATGGGAGTCGTGACCGCCTTCGGGGCCATCGATAGCGCAATGGGAAGGGATCCACCGCAGGCCAGCGTGATGAAGTAGCCGGAGACGATGGACGTGGCGGATCCGATCGCCAGAGCAGGTATCATGCTGCCGAGGGATCGCCGAACATGACCTATGTTTTCGGCCAACGGCACGCCGAGCGCCACTGTCACCGGCCCGAGCAGGAAATGTATGAACTGGGCACCGGTGAAATAGGTCTTGTAGTTCGTATGCGATACGAGAAGCAGAACGGAAATGATCACTATCGCGATCAGGACCGGACTCGCCCAGGCAGCATCCTTGCACCACGCCTTGATCCTCTCCCCTATGTGATAGGCGAGAAGGGTAATCGCCAGCCACAAGAGCGGCGATGGGCTGAGTCCCAACCAAAGATTCTCTCCGGAGTCCAACACGTTGCCTTACCCTCCGGACATGTCTTTTGGTTGACGGGCATTGATCCACTGCATCGTCAGCCCGGTGGATACGAGGCTGAGGAAGGTCGACAGGATCAGGCCCACCAACGTTGCGATCCACTGCCCGCTGAGGAGGGGAAGGACCGTGAGTATGCCGACGCCGGCGGGGACGAACAGCAGCCCCATGCAGCGTATCAGCGCCCCGGAGACCTTGGATACGCCAGCCGGCGTCTTCGCGCTTTCGCTCGAACGGCGGCGAACGACCAGAATGGTGGCCAGCAGGAACATGCCGATTATCGGGCCGGGTATGGAAAGGCCCAATACCGATTTGGCGCACTCGCCGAACAGCTGGCACAGGACGAGGACCAGAAGGCCTGCGATCATGGTCGATACCTCGATGTCTGGTTCCGCATCGTCAGCGCCGAGCTATCGCGGATATCTCGATCCGAGCGCCGACGGAGAGCGATTTGACGCCGACCACGGTTCTCGCGGGATAGGGGCGGCTGATCATCGACTTGTAGAGGCCGTCCACCTCATGGAAGTTCGAGATGTCCGTCACGTATATCGTCACCGACACGATGTTCCTCTCGGACATTCCCCCGTCCTTGAGGGTGATCAGAAGCCTGTCCATGCAGAAGCGGAGCTCCTTGGAGAATTCCGCAGGTATGGCATGAGACTTCGGATCGATGCCCTGAAGGCCGGACACGTAGAGCGTGTCTCCAGAGGCGACGCCTGGGCTGTATCCCGTGTCCGGGGATACGAGCTGAGTGCCGACCGCCACCCGATCTGCCGCAAAGGCCGGCGTAGCAAGGCCGAGCAGCGCTAATGTTACGGCTCTCAAGTTCTCAACTCCTACGAGCATGGAGATCCTGCCGACGGCGGCAGCCATCGACGGCCCGGCTGGCGAAGGCGTGACTGCCGACCGGATCTCAGATCTGACGATCGACGATTACATGTCCGCCAGATGCTGTCCACAACGCCCGCTCGTGCTTAAAACAAAGTGGGAAGCATTGATGGGAAAAGCCGGGTCAGTTAGCATTAGATCTAATAGACGTTGAACAATGCTGATGCAGATGTTCAATGTGGACAGAATGGAGAGCCTGTCGCCGACCGTCGTCGAATTCGTGCGTGTAACGCATATCGGCATTCGTCATGAAGACTATTGATGTTTGATGACTGTCTAGTGATTAGTCGACTAGAAGATCGATGAATTGTAACGATCAGCGGCGTCCTGTCGATGATCCGGGACTTGTCGGTCTGGCGAGATAAAGAGATGGGAATCGACGGTGGTAGCAAGCATCTACGTCGTCATTTCGGATTCCGCATTCAGCATAATGTAACGCTTGGTCTGGGCGAGGATCCAACAGTCGCCGCCAAGAAGCATCGGAAAGCAGATGAGGCCGAAACATGAGTGATGCCGATAAAAAAGCAGGTCGTTTGCCGCGGGGCGGCTCAGGCGTGGACATCGCCCTCAGTCGGCGCAGCATACTCCTGGGCGGCGGCATCCTCGGAACGGGCGCGATCGCTGGGGCATTCGAGCATCACGACGGAATGCTGGGCGGCCCGTCGGAGTCCTTGAAGGGCTCCTTGCCTTACATGGACGGCGCCACCGACGTCCCTCGGGACGGCACCTCGCCGGACCTTCGTTTCCTCACTGCGGCTGAGAAGGCCTTCGTCGTCGCTGCGGCGGATCGCATCATTCCGGCGGACGCTTCCGGGCCCAGCGCGTCCGAGGCCGACGTCCCCGTGTTCATAGATCGCCAACTGGCAAGCTCGTTCGGTCAAGGGCAGCATCTGTATACCGGCGGACCGTGGCCGAACGGGCTCCCGCAGCAGGGATACCAGAGCCGGTTCACGCCGGCCGCTCTGTATCGATACATCATTCCGGTGATCGAGGCCCGGGTGGCGAGAGCCTACGGCGGAAAATCCTTCGCGTCGGTCGGTCCCGACGTGCAGACCGAGATCCTGAAGGAGATGGAGGCCGGACAGTTCTCCGACGATCCCTACAACGCGAAGGCCTTCTTCGTGATGTTCCTGCAGAACGTCAAGGAGGGCTACTTCGCCGACCCAATCTATGGAGGAAACAAGGACATGGCCGCATGGCGGATGATCGGGTTTCCCGGCGCGCACTACGACTATTCGGACTGGGTGAGCAGGCACGGAGAGCGTGTCCCCTTCCCCCCCGTGAGCCTCCGCGGCCGCCCTGGATGGGACGCATAACATGACGATCACAAAGCCGAAGGTGGATGTCGTCTTCGTCGGGTTCGGTTGGACCGCGTCGCTCATGGCCCACGAGCTGTGCGGCGAGGGTCTGACGGCCGTCGCTCTCGAGCGCGCAGCGGCGCGCGACACGCCGGACTCCTATGCGACGACCTTCGATCAGGACGAGTTGCGATACAACTGGAGGCATCATCTCTTCCAGAACACCACCTACGATACGCTGACGGTCCGCAACAACTCGTCCCAGGTCGCTCTGCCGTATCGCAAGGTCGGCGCCTTCCTGCTGGGGACCGGCGTCGGGGGGTCGGGCGTCCATTGGAACGGGCAGCATTGGCGTTTCCTGCCGAGCGACATCAAGGCCTACAGCCACAACCGTGAGCGATACGGGATGGCTTCAGTACGAGGGGATGGTCTGACGGTTCAGGACTATCCGATGAGCTATGACGATCTGGAGCCTCACTACGCACGCTTCGAATCGCTCTGCGGCGTTTCCGGCAAGGCCGGAAACATTCGAGGCAAGATCCAGGCGGGCGGGAACCCGTTCGAAGGGCAGCGATCCGGAGAATATCCCAATCCGCCACTCGAGATGACCTACGCTCCCTCGCTTTTCGCGAAGGCGGCAAGCGAGATGGGGTATCATCCATTCCCGCAACCGGCGAGCAACATCACCAGACCGTACACCAACGTGCTCGGCGCGCAGATGGGCAAGTGCACCTACTGCGGCTTCTGCGAGCGTTTCGGATGCGGCAACTATTCGAAGGCGACGCCTCAGACGACCGTCGTGCCGTCCCTCATGATGATGCCCAATTTCGAGCTGCGGACGGAATCCGAAGTCCTCAAGGTCGAGAGGACGCCGGATGGCAAGCATGCGACCGGAGTGACCTACGTCGACAGCGCCGGGCAGGAGATCTTCCAGCCGGCCGACATCGTCGTCCTGAGCGCGTATCAGCTGCACAACGTGCACCTGATGCTCCTGTCGGGGATCGGAAAGCCCTACGATCCGGTATCGGGCGAAGGCGTGGTGGGCAGGAACTACTCGTACCAGACGCTGAGCCTCGCCTGAACCCCTTCATCGGTGCGGGCGCCCTGGCGTCGTGCATAGACGACTTCAACGGCGACAACTTCGACCACACCGGCCTGGGCTTCATCGGCGGGTCGTACGTCGCCGCGATGGTGACAGGCGGTCGCCCGATCGGGCAGCTCGTGACCCCGAAGCGCGTCGGCACCTGGGGCGCCGACTGGAAGCGTTCCGCTGCGCATGACTATCTCCGCAGCTTCACGATCTACATCTCCGGCGCAAGCGTATCGACCAAGCAGAACTATCTGGATCTCGATCCGACGTACCGAGACAAGTTCGGGCGCCCCATGCTGCGCATGACGTTCGACTTTCCGAAGAACGATCTGAAGATGGCCGAATACGTCACGGGCAAGACCGCTGAGATCGCCTACAAGATGGGCGCCCGCGAGGTCGATGCGATGCCGCGCAAGGCGCCGTTCGACGTGGCGCCCTACCAGACCACGCACACGTGCGGTGGAACAGTGATAGGGGACGACCCTAAGACGAGCGTGGTGAATCCATACTCGCAGAGCTGGGACGTTCCCAATCTCTTCGTGACGGGGGCAGGGCTCTTTCCTCAGAACGCCGCCTACAATCCGACCAATACGATAGCCGCGCTGCTGTACTATTCGGTCGAGAGGATAAAGTCGCAGTATCTCAAGGCACCGGGCGTGCCGATGGTGAGTGCCTGACCATGACACATCGTGTTCGCACCGGGATTGTCTCCCTGGCGGTCGCCGCCGCGCTGTTCCTGACGGTCGTGGCGGTCTCGTGGTACAACGTGGAGGCCCATCCCGTGGCGTCGACGGCGATCACGGCGCCGGTGCCGTTCGCGTTGCTGAACGAGCCCATTCCGGACGGACCGAACGCCGGTCTTCTGCGGAAGGGGCGCTATCTGGTCACCGCAGGCGACTGCGTCTCCTGCCATACGTCGGACAAGGGGGCTCCCTTCGCGGGCGGTCTGGGTCTTCAGACTCCCTTCGGCACGATCTATTCGCCGAACATGACGGGCGACAAGGTTGCCGGGATCGGCAACTGGACGCCCGACCAGTTCTTCAAGGCGATCACGAGAGGCGTGGGGCCGCATGAGCGCATGCTGTATCCCGCGCTGCCGTACACCTACATGGCGAACGTCACGCGAGCCGACTCGGACGCGATGCTGGCGTACCTCAAGACCGTGCCGGCGAGTTCGTATGTCGCGCCGCCGAACAAGATGCCCTTTCCCTTCGGAATCCGGCAGTCGCTGGTGTTCTGGAACCTTCTGTTCCGCGCAAGCCCGGGCTTCTCCCCGCAACCCGACAAGTCCGCTGCCTGGAACCGGGGCCGCTACCTCGTCGATGGTCTTGGTCATTGCGGTGCGTGCCATACGCCGAAGAACCTTCTCGGGGCGGACGTCAAAAGCAAGTATCTCGCCGGTGGCGATCTCGAGAGCTGGATAGCGCCCGACCTCACATCGAACGTTCGAACGGGGCTGGGGAGCTGGAGCGCGGCGGACATCGCGACCTACCTGAAGACGGGGCGCAATTCCCATGCGAACGCCGGGGGGCCGATGGCGGAGGTCGTATCCTTCTCCATGTCGCAGATGACGGATGCCGATCTGTCGGCGATCGCGACCTATCTGAAATCGGTTCCGGCGAGCCCAGCGGCCAACCCGGGCGTCGCCGATCAAGGAAGCATGCGCCGTGGGGCTGCCATCTATTCCGACGCATGTGCAGCCTGCCATCTGTCGAACGGCAGAGCGCAGCCAGGCTACATACCGCCGCTGCCCGGAAGCGCATCGACGCAACAGGCCAATGCGACCGGCGTCGTCCGCGTGATCCTGGGTGGCGCTCGGACAGGGCCTACCGCTACCCGACCCTCGGCGCTCGCCATGCCCAGCTTCGCGTGGAAGCTGACCGACAGGCAGGTGGCCGACGTCGCGACCTTCGTTCGCAACTCATGGGGGAACAGAGCCTCGCCGGTCGATGAGGCCAAGGTCAAGCACATCAGAAAGACCCTCAAACTGACGGAGCCGCTACGGACCCGCTGATTTGATGACCACTGGGGGCGACCGGCCCGCCAGTGGTCACTCCTTTCGGCTGGGTTCGAAGCGGTCGGTGGAGCACTCCGGAAGACGGCATCCCTCCATGGATCGAGTCGAGGCGATCGAGCCGGGACGGGATGGTTGCCCCAGTTGCATCCGCCCCTCGACGCGACCGCAGCACTAGATTGGGACATTCCATGATCAGACCTTCCGCCTCCCAACTCGCATACGCCGTTCTGGCCCTCGGCGTGGTCGTGTCAGCGCCGGCCTCGGCGCAGAGCGTTCCCACGATCGACACCGAGGATGCCACACTCGGATCCCACGATGTCGGTACCGGCCGCATCCACCCGGTCCTGGGTCTCGACGTGCGCAACGGCGACTTCGCCCGAGGCGACTACGACGACGATCGAGCCGATCTCGATCGCCTGCCGGTCCATGCGCAGATAGGCTTGGGCGCGGAGCTCCATCACGATTCCGAAGGGAAGGCGGACACCTGGCTCGTCGTCAGTTCGTCAAACGGCTTTCACTCGCCCGCCGCTTACGAGACGACCAGTCCGAGGGCATGGTATGAGAGCAACAATCTGCTGGCAGTCGTAGCCACGCCCGTGCGGAACTTGCGGGCAGCGCTCGTCTACACGATCAAGACCAGTCCGAATGGTGTCTCGGACACCACCAACGAGGTCAGCGCAAGCTTCGCGTACGATGCCAAGCACGGGATCGGAGCACTTCGCCCGACCTTCGTCGCGACGACGCGAACGAAGGGCTCCGGAGGAGGCTATGCGCAGATCGCGATCGGTCCCAGGATCGCGCTCGGGCAAGGGGAGAGCGCCGCGAGCCTGATAATCCCGGCGACCGTGGGCTTCGGGTTCGGCGGCTTTTACGGCACAAGCTCCCGCGACCGTCTCTTCGCGAGCGCTGGCCTCGGACTGACGAAGTCGTTCACGATCGGCGGCGCGCATCTGAGCGCGAATGGCAGGCTCCTCGCGCTGGTTCGCGACGATCGTCTGGCCCGGCTCAGCGGACCCCGCGGCGAAACCGGCACCGTCGTTCCACTCGCGACCTTCGGCGTGTCGTCCGCCTGGTGATGCGACCCGATCGAGGAGATCTCGAATGCCCATACGTCATACTCGGCAAGGCTTGGCGAAGCCTCACGCGGACTCCGGCCCCCGAAATCGATCCGTAGTCAGTTTCGCAGGTCCCGCGCGTCCGGCGCCGATCGGTCAGCTGGATCGATCGACGTTCCGGCCGCTCCGCCGAGCGGCAGGCACGGTCGGGCGGGCCGCATCGCGGTCGCGCACAGCCGACATCATCGTGACATCGAGCAGAAAGGAAACCAAGTGATGGCCGTCTTCAGTAGCGACGCTCTCAAGGGCAAGGTCGCGTTCGTGACGGGCGCGGCCCGTGGCATCGGACGCTGCGCAGCGGTGGCCCTCGCGGAGGCCGGCGCAGATGTGGTGGGCGTCGACATATGCGGCGTCGCAAGCCACCGGAACACCTTCGCGGCCGCCACGGAGGCGGATCTGGAGGAGACCGGTGCGCTCGTGGCTGCGACCGGTCGTCGCTGGCTCGCGGTCGTCGCGGATCAGCGCGACATCGGCGCGCTGCGGTCCGCGGTGGAGACGACGAAGCGTGAGATGGGGGGCGTCGACATCCTGTTCGCGAACGCCGGCATCCAGGCCTTCAAGCCGCTGCTCGAAATGGAGGATGCCGACTGGCACGATCAGATCGACTGCAATCTGAACGGCACGGCGAACGCGATCCGAGCGGTCGCGCCCGCCCTCGTCGAGCGCGGCGGAGGCCGGATCATCGTGACCTCCTCAACCCAGGGACAGCACGGAACCCTGAACGGCTCGGCCTATTCGGCGTCGAAATGGGGCATCCTCGGCCTGATGAAGTCCGCGGCGCTGGAGATGGGCAAGCATCGCATCACCGTGAACGCGCTCATTCCGGGTCTGATCGACACCGCGTTGACCAGGCACGAGGACCGGTATGCGCAGGCGATCCAGGCCGGCGGCAAGGAACCGACCGGCGACGCGACCCTGGACGAGAAGACCGCGGCCAGGGCGCTGGCCGCGAAGCTGCCGCTCGGCGTGCCGTGGATCGAGCCGGCGGCGATGGGTGCGGCCGTCGTATTCCTCGCGTCCGAGGGCGCGGCGATGATTTCGGGCACCAGTCTCGCCGTCACCGGCGGCGACAGCGCGAATGTGACCTCGTGACCTCGTGACCTCGTTACCTCAATTTCGTGACCTCTCTATCCAACTAAGAAGGGACAGATGAAATGACAGAATCCGGACGCCGAGAATTCCTCGCCACCGCCACGATGCTGGGCGCGACGGCAGCGGTCGCGACCGCTGCCCGCGCACAGCGGTTCGGCAATCCCGACAGCCCGCCACAGGGCGCGGTCAACGCAGCCGACAATCCCGGCACGACCAACACGGTCGTCGGCCCGCAGAATCCGGCGCTGGCCGATCAGTTCCCCTCGGCGATCAGCCCTCCGCCGACCGATGTCGATGCGCTGCCGATGTTCTGGGCGTCGTTCAACAATGCCCACAAGCGCATCCAAAACGGCGGCTGGGCGCGACAGGTGTCCAAGAAGGACTTTGCGATCGCCGAGTCCATCGCGGGCGTCAACATGCACCTGTCCGCAGGAGGGATCCGCGAGCTCCATTGGCATCAGACCGCCGAGTGGTCGATCATGACCCGCGGCCGATGCCGCATCACCACGCTCGATGCGCAGGGCCGACCGAGGGTCGAGGACGTCGAGGCGGGCGACCTGTGGTATTTTCCCGCTGGGCTTCCCCACTCGCTGCAGGGGCTGGGTCCGCAGGGTTGCGAGTTCGTGCTGGCGTTCGACGATGGTTCCCAGTCGGAGAACAACACCCTTCTTCTCACCGAGATGATGGCGCACTTTCCGCCCGAGGTCATCGGCAAGAACTTCGGCGTGGCCGCGGACGCCTTCCAGAACATCCCCCTCCATCCGCGATGGATCTTTCAGGGCAAGGAGCCGGGGGACCTCGCCGCCGATCGGGAGGCCTCCGGCGTGGCGCAAGGCGGTGAACCCGTGATCTTTCGAATGTCCCGCTCGCAGCCGGTCAAGCAGACCGCAGGCGGCATGATCCGGATCGCCGACAGCACCAACTTCCCCATCTCGAAGACGATCGCAGCAGCGATGGTGACCGTGAAGCCTGGCGCACTGCGCGAGATACACTGGCATCCCAACGCCGACGAATGGCAGTACTGGATGCAGGGGCAGGGCCGGATGACGGTGTTCGACACCGGCCCGAAGGCGACGACGATGGATTTCCACCCGGGCGACATCGGCTACGTCAAGAAGAGCCTCCCTCACTACATCGAGAACACGGGGCATGAGGATCTGGTGTTCTTCGAGCTATTCCGCACCGATCGCTACGAAGAGGTCTCGCTCTCGAACTGGCTGACCCACCTGCCGCCGGCGCTGGTCGCCGAGCATCTCAACATCGACGTCGCGACGATCGCGCGCTTCCCCAAGGGCGGTCCGGGCGTAGTACCAGTCTGAATGGGGAAGGTGGCCGGGGGAGGCATTCCGAGTTCACAAGCCATTCCGGTCTTCGAGCCCTTGCCGTGAGCATGGATTAGCTCGGACGCGCCGTCGGGACCGGCGCAGGAGCGCAATTGAATCAATGAGGAACAACCAGCTATGATCGTACCGTTCCTCGTAAATGCGCTTCTTGCGGCGGTCCCAGCCGTTCCGGATCGTGCTCGTCAGATTCTCGAGGCGAACCGGATTGCGACGGAGCGCTCAGCGGACGCGACTCATGGACAACGACGCCCGGCCGGCCGCCGGCTAAGATATACATACGCGGGAGATGGCATGACGGGCGTCGTCGACGAGATCGATGATCTGCGAGGCCTCCGTTACGTCATCACCCGTCATGTAGGGGAGGAAATGGAGCAGGACGGCTATGACGGCCGGGCAGCCTGGGCACGAGAACGGTCCGGCAGCGTAACACCCCAGTCCGGCGGCGATATGCGGGCCCTCGCCGTCAACCAGGCCTATCGCAATTCCAACCTCTGGTGGCGCTCAGATCTTGGCGGCGCGAAAGTGTCCTATACCGAGCGTCAAGGGGAAGGGGCTGCCGCCGCCGACGTCCTGAAGATCACGCCCGTCGGCGGCGTGCCGTTCGAAGCCTGGTTCGATGCGGGGACGCATCTGCTTTCCCGCGTCGACGAGCGTCGTGAGGGAGTGCCGACGACAATCAGATTCTCGAAGTACAAGGTCCTGGATGGCGCCTTGTTGGCCGGGCGGATCAGCGTTGGCACCGGTGACGTCGCCGATGAGGTGGTCCAAACGCTCGAGAGGGCGGATATCCTGGGTTCGGTTCCCGAGGGCTGCTGTGCAGCACCGGCTTGGACCGTTTCGGACGTCAGGCTGATGGACGGTTCGAACAGCGCCATCGTGCCGTTCAGGATCTTCAATGGCCACATCTACGTGGACGCAGTCGTCGATGGAAAGGGCCCTTTCCCATTCCTCGTCGATACAGGCGGTGTGAACATGATATCGCCTTCGACAGCGAACGCCGCGGGAATAAAGGCGGCCGGTGCGCTCACGATGCGCGGAGCCGGGGTCGGGGTGGTGGTAGGTGGCATCGCCAAGGTCGGCTCGCTCGTCATTGGTACAGCCATGCTGCGGAATCAGCCGATGCGCGTCCTGCCTCAGCCTGACGGCGGGATCGAGCAGGGCGGAATGTTGGGTTTCGAGACCCTCAGGCGCTTCGTCACCCGCATCGACTATGGTCGTCGGACGATCGAATTCATCAAACCGGAGACGTTCAGCCCGGAAGGAGCCGGAACACCCGTACCGATTGCCTTCTACGGAAATCTGGTGATCGCAAAGGGAAGCTACGACGGCGTCCCCGGCGACTTCACGATCGATACCGGCAATCCCGGCAGTCTGTTCCTGAGTTCGCCCTTCTCCGAAGTGCATAGCCTGCAGTCCCATGTTCAGGGCGGGCTCCGCGTCATCGCGGGTGTCGGCATCGGTGGTCCGAGCTACGGCTTGGTTTTTCGTGGCGGATCGCTGAAACTTGGCAGCGTGCTCGTAGAGCGGCCGGTCGCCCTGATTTCGACCGATGCCGCCGGTGCGATGGCGGACCCGGCGCTTGCCGGAAACATCGGCGCGGCCATCCTGAGACGGTTCGTCCTGACCCTCGATTACGCGCATTCGCTAATTTACCTCAAGGCGATCACGCCGCCGCCGCCTGGCCTCGACGTCTATGATCGATCGGGCCTGCGAATCTCCAAAACCCCCCTCGTCGTCACGGTCGAAGATGTCGTCGCCGGAACCCCCGCCGCAGTTGCGGGTGTTCAGAAAGGAGACGTCTTGGAAAGCGTCGCGGGACTTCCTGTCGGTAAACTGTCGGTCGAGCAAATCAGGTCGCTCCTCCGCGATCAGGCTCCCGGAACCACGGTCAGCCTCACATTGCGCAGGGGGGGCACCCCGCTTTCAATCGTCTTGACGCTCCGCGAACTGGTCTGAGCGCTGTGACACCAGGATGCGTCGAGCCCTTGCGTACAACGAGCCTATCTTGGGCGTTCGCGACTGAGAGGACAGGTAGGTCTCCGCCCTGTTGATCATGTGATCAGCACCGAGAGCAGCACGTCAAGGTCGTCAGCATGTCGGGATCGATGGCCGTCACCTCTGCCCGACTCGTCTCAAGAGGCCTTTACCGAAGGCTTCGATGATGGCGATGGTTCGAGTGACGAAATAACGGTCGTGGCGCGGCCAAGGCGACTGAACAACGCGCATTCCGCGCGTAAGCATAGAGCTTGATCATGTCAGAATGTGTATCGATCTGCCTCGCAGATCATTTTTGGTCGTCAAGAAAGCCCCGTGTCGAACCGGAAACTCGAGAACGGAACCGGATGGCACCAGGGCGGGGTAACGACGACTTTCGTCGCTGATACGACCGCCCTGAGATTCCACGGCACTTTGAAAAATGTTCGGAGAACGTGGCCCACGACCTTCGTTGAAGCAGCTGCAACGAAAATGCCGGTCGGGAGCGCACTTCCACTCGTCGGTCTGACGCCATCCCGACCCCAGCGAACAAAATTGAGATCCGTTCGAGGGCCATCTTCAAGCAATGGCCCAGCGATACGTCAAGATGGAGCGATCTTGGCCTAGACTGGCCTTCCAACAGTCCTATTCATTCCAACCGACGACATCGTGGCCGCCGAAGACCATGCTACGGATGGCTGGGTTTGCCAGGCTGGAACTGAAGCTCGGCGCAGGAGCGCTGGCCTCGTTGAGGCGTTTCATCTGATCTAGGCTCAGTTCGATGTCGGTAGCCGCGATATTGCTTTCGAGCTGCGACACCTTGCTGGCGCCGATCAGGGTCGACGCGACCCCCGGACGAGCCATGGCCCATGCAAGTGCGACCTGCGCGACCGGACGATCGATCTCGGTGGCCACGGACTTGACCACATCGAGGATGTCCCAGTTGCGATCGACGAACTTGCTGTCGCCGAACGGGTTGGCGCCACTCAGGCGGCCGGTGCCGCTGGTATCCTCTCGCTTGTATTTGCCCGACAGGAACCCTCCCGCCAACGGGCTCCACGGCATGATCCCCATCCCGGCTTCTCGCGCGGCGGGGAAATATTCGCCTTCCACGTCGCGCGCGACAAGCGAGTATTCGAGCTGCATCGCTATCGGCCCCGGCACGCGACGTTCGCTTGCGATCGTCGCGGCCTTCATCGCAACCCAGGCCGGCATGTCAGAAAGTCCGTAGTAGCGGATCTTGCCCGCACGCACGAGGTCGCCAAGCGTCTGCACGATCTCCTCGACGGGGGTGACGCCGTCCCAGATGTGCATCCAGTACAGGTCGACGTAATCCGTCCCCAGCCGCTTGAGCGAGGCGTCGATCGCGCGGTGGATGTTCTTCGCACCGGCACCGCCGGCGTTGGGATTGCCGCCCCCTGCCTGCGTCGCGGTCAGCGGACTCGCCGATCCGTTGAACGCGAACTTGGTGGAAAGCACGACCTCGTCGCGGGCCTTCGTCTCGGCGATGAACCGACCGACCAGCGTCTCGCTCTCGCCGCCCGAATAGATGTCCGAGGTATCGATGAAATTGCCGCCTGCTGCGCGGTAGGCATCGAATATCGACCTCGACGTCCTGTCGTCGGCGTTCCATTCGCCGGAACCGAAGGTCATGGTGCCTAGAGCTAACGGACTGACGACGAGACCTGAGCGGCCCAGTGTGCGAAAATTGGTCATGGACAAGGGTTTGATACTTTCCTAGCGTTCGTTATGAAAATCATCGACCAATCCGCGGCTCCCGTCAACTTGTTTTCAGAACAATCACTATGAAACCCCCCGAGAAGAACGTTGCAGCACGTCGAAAGACCGGTCGTCCGCTATCGTTCGACCGCGAGGCGGCTCTCGAACAGGCCATGCTGACGTTCTGGCGCTACGGCTACGAGACCACTTCGATCGTCGACCTGACGAACGCCATGGGAGTGACGGCGCCAAGTCTCTATGCGGCGTTCGGAGACAAGAAGCGGCTCTTCCTGGAAGCGGCGCGCCTATACGCCGGCGATCCCGAGGTGATGGCGCAGGCGTTCGATCGCGCCGACACCGCCCTCGATGCAACCCGCGCCATGCTGATTTCAGCAGCGACCGCCTTTACCGGCGAGGCCACCCCCAGGGGCTGTCTTCTCGCTAGCGCGACCGCGAGTGGTTCGTCAGCGTCGGCCGACGTGCAGAAGGTCATCGCCGACATCCGCACGAGTGTAGCCGACCAGCTTCGCATCCGGATCGTACGCGACGTCGACGCCGGGACTCTACCGTCAGCGACCGATGCTAAGGCTCTGGCCGGAATGATGATCGCGGTCATCCAGGGCATGTCGGTTCTGGCACGCGACGGAACGGATCGTCCTGACCTGCTCTCCATCGCTGAATCCGCATTGAAAGCATGGCCGATGCGTTCCCCGAATGACGGTGCAGACCGTTCGAAAGCTCGTCCGTGATCGAGTTCTATACGAGCACCCTGTCGAGAAACGGACGAATGACCAGCCACTTCCGGTTTCATTCCCTGATGAGGCGGAAAGTAGGCGGCCGCGAGAGCCATGTTCGGCACCGCGACGGCACGCACGACGGCCCGGATCACGCCAGTGAATGGTTCCCAGACTCCAGTTGGCAGTCGCTCGCACCAACCTTGCGAAAGTCGTCAACCGTGTGAGACGGCAGGTTGTCGACGATGTAGCTGATGGCCTCCTCGATGGTCGTGACCGTCTCGGTGGCTTCGTCGGGGATCTCGATGTCGAACTCCTCCTCGAACGCGATGACGATCTCGACGATGTCGAGGCTGTCGGCACCCAGGTCCTCGATGAAACTCGTATCGTCGGTCGCCTTGACTACTTCGATGCTGAAATGATCGGCAACGATCTTTCTCGCGCGGTCTGCCAAATCGCTCATTTCGTTCATCTCCTCAGATTAAAGCAACGCCCGCTCTCTATTCACCTATATAGTGAAAACTCGTGCTAAAAGTTCGCGTAGGTTAAGTTTGCAGACCTGGTATTTCGTCTACCTGACGTAATCCATGATCTTCTTAAAAAGCGCCGTCGTCTTCTCGACAGGCGTCAATCCGTTATTTGACGCGGCTGCGGCGGTGTCATTCTTCAATGACGTCAAGTCGGCATTCCTCAGCTCGATGATCTTCTCGAAGCGAGGTACGAGTGCCGGAGATGCGGCGGCCATCGCAGCCAGAGTCGCGTGATCTAGGTCATAGACTACGCAATCAGTCAGGGCGACGGCATCGAGGGAATGGGGCTTGCCCGAATCCAGATAGAGATCGCCCACATAGTCGCCAACGCCGATACGGCTCGCGTCATCATTCGAAATCTCGGACTTTCGGCCAGAAAGCTCGACGACGCCTCGCGCGACGATGTGCAGTACGCAGTCTTCGGCGCCGTGTGAGAAGAGCACGTCGTGCGGGCGCAGGGTGCGAACGGTGGCTGCCGTCGAAAGCTGTTCGATCTGCGACCGGTCCAACCCATCGAACAGGCTGATCCCGCGAAAGATCCAGGAGGGCGACGGCGGGTGAATGCCGCCATCGGTATCCGCGAGCACGCGTCCGTCGAGCCAGCCGGACTTCCTCAGCTGCCGATCGATCTGAACGGCGACAGCCGCATTCGCGGCGCCGAGCGAGGCCGTGTCTCTAGCATGGAAGTTCACTCTGTAGCTGTTCCTGGTCGCCCCGAAACTCACCAGTTCGGCCGATGGCTCAGGTGATGACGCGATCCATCCACTGAGCAGGATCGCATATCCCATGTGCTCGATGACCCGAGCGGGCGCGACCAGATTGGAGCACGGGAAGTCGACATGACCGATCCGGCTGCTCGACGGCTTCCCCCGGTTGATGATCTGGGACTTCGCGATGACGCTGTTGGGGATCGTCGCATGGTCGTCGTCGTCGGTCCGTATCCAGACCGACCTCCAATTCATCTGCGTGACCACGCCCTCGACATTGCCGGAGACGGAGATCCTGTCACCGACGCCGAAGAATCTCTCTATCCCTACTGCCGTTCCGGAAAAGACGTCGGCCAAAGTGTTCTGCAGGGCGAGGCCGATGACGATCGCTATGACCCCCGATGTGGCGACCAGCCCCTTGACCGGGAGGTCCAGGATCGAATTCGCGATGAAGAGCAGGGCCGAGAGATAGATCGCCCCGGACAGGAGGTCCGAGAACAGGCGCGAACCGCTGAGGCGGTGATCGCGCCTTCTGACCAGTGCGATGACATCGGCGGCTAGGTGGGCTGAGCTGCCCCCTTCTGAGCGGTCCATCGACTATGAGAGTCTGGATCAAGGAAGGGACGACGAATGCCTGCGAAAAAGCACAAGCCGGAAGAGATCA
>Ga0308169_10001078_pt1 | contig 34066 bp, 34 predicted proteins | sample PhyBR1_2_FD_202139 | JGI IMG/M metagenome (GOLD analysis project Ga0308169, IMG submission 202139) | Phyllosphere microbial communities from UC Gill Tract Community Farm, Albany, California, United States - DLSLSB.R1 | ecosystem: Host-associated > Plants > Phyllosphere > Unclassified | place...
CTTTCAATGCCAAGATCAAAGCCTTTAGAGCAACCTCTAGAGGTGTTAGAGATATTAAATTCTTCTTATTCAGGTTATCGAAAATATATGCTTAAATCATATCCCCCAACTTTTCCGCTTGATCCGTAATGTTGCCTTTTTGATAAATCTCATAGAGGTTAGTTAGGTTAGGTAAAATTCGGTCAATAAGCTCATCCTCGTTTCGGATTTTAGATGGTTGATTTCCACTTAATGAATATTCAAGCATTGCCTTTTCTTCTTTCAAAATAAAATTTTAATCAGAAACCTTGATCTCTGGGTAAAACTAACTAGAAATTATTCTAATTTAAAGCCAATCAGAGTCGATCTTTTAAATCCCCAAATGTTATTTTGACAAGGCCCGACTATTGAACTATTGGTGTTATAATACTTTTTTGTTTCCTATTTTTCCTTGTTGACCTCACATAGAAGCAATATAAAAACTAACGATATTACAAAGTTGTTGTATGGAATTTTATTGGGTATAGAGGTTTAATTGTGGGGCAATGAAATGGTACATCACCTAAAAAAGGAGAAAGCGTCGCAACAAAATCGCTTGCAGCCATTATCCCTGAAGAGAGCATACCTTTGATTTTATATTTTCAATGTTTATTTATATTAATCTAATAGAATAAAGTGCCCATATATGGGCGCCTAAAAAAGGGGTAATCAAACTAATGACTACCCCTATGTGGTTAATGCTTTCCTGCCTTTGACGGAGGTAATGCTTTCATTTCTTACTTGATGAATTTTACCAATTATCTAATAAAATCGTAATACATATTAAATGAATGCCAGTGTTGTATGCATTTACAGGTTTTCATCTTTGAAAAGGAAGTAATATATGTTCGTTTTTATCTCAGTTTGCCTGCCGTAAATGAAAAGGCGCTTAGGTATAAGCTCAGAGTGTTAACCTTCAAAAACGCAATTGCCAATTTTTCAAAAGTATTAACCAAGTTTATTTAATGGGCTTTCAGTATTTCACTATATGGGACTGGGATGTCTATGTTGAAAAAATTTGCTCCCTTAAAATAGCGGTCTATACCATTCAGGAATGTTATCCTAACTTGTTTTTTAATGTTTATTTCAATCTGTTGTAACTCTTTCGCTGAAATAAGTGAAGTATTTTGAACAACAAATTCCATCTCGATAGGAACTCCTTTTCCATCAACCTTCATGTAAATTGTTAATCTGTCATTCATACCCATAGGCATTTCTTTTAGTTTCTCCAAAGGAATTGCATCTGCACATATTTTGTAAACAAGCTTTTTGTCGAAGCTCATATTGTAGCTAACTTTAAAATCTGAAGGCAGATTCGGTGCAGATTGTTTAACGCTTCCAAATTTATTGGCTGAATTTTTAATTTCAGTGTAGCGACCTGCGCTTTTAGAAATGTTGTAGGTTTCTTTACCTAAACTTACTTTATTGCTTGAGATCTTCGCAACTGGTTGTTGTGCGGCACAAGCTGTGAATAAAAGGATGATTATGGACAAAGTGGTTATAATATTTTTCATCTTATTTACAGTTAGTCGTTGAGAATAAAGTTAGTAATGTATTTGGGTTCATATCTGTTTTGATGTTTCCCATCCCGGCATATCCAGAATACTGTTTAAATTTTTCCATAAAGTAAAAGTATTTGCCATCAAGATCGTTAAAGGTTTTAGGATATTTAGTATTGTTAGCCGTTATAGTATTCAACCAATCAACATATTCTTGTTTGATTGCTGTGGGTACATTACTATTTTGTAAAGCATCCTGTGTAAGCTCCCCTGTTTTTCAGACCATTCAAAAGTATAATTTTGTCCTCAAATTTCCTGCAATAAATCTACAGGAGATTTGAAGTTCAATGCCTGGTGTGGTCGATGGTAATTGTAATCCACCATCCATTCCTCCACTTTCTCCCTTACATCATCCAGGGAGTGAAATATGTAGGCATTTAACAATTCTCTTCTGATGCTTCCATTCAATCTTTCAATATATGCGTTCTGTGTTGGCTCTCCTGGCTGGATAAAAACTAGTTCAACCTTGTTTTCCTTTGCCCATTCATCCAACTTATGCGAGATAAACTCCGGCCCATTATCCATTCTTATTTTTTTTGGAAGCTCCCTATATTGTTTTAGCTCATCCAAGGCTCTTATAACTCGCAATGCTGGAAGTGAATAATCTATCTCCATAATAAGCATCTCTCTGTTATAATCATCAGCGATGTTCAACAACCTAAATTTCCTTCCATTCCAAAGCGCATCACTCATAAAATCCATGGACCATACCTCATTTACCGTTTCTGGCACGAATAAGGGTTTTTTGACTCTTTCTGGCAGCCTCTTCTTTGCCCTGCGGCGGATATTAAGCCTCATTGAGGTATAAATCCTATAAATCTTTTTATGGTTCCATTTAAGCCCTTTTCGACGCAATCGGTAGTAACACTGCCAGAAGCCTATGGAGACGTGCTTTTCAACAAGAAGTGAAAGTGCATCAACTACTTCACTATCATCCCGTCGTTTATGTTGATAATAATGTTTGCTTCGGTTCAATCCAACGCATTTACAGGCCTGACGATGGCTTATCCTTTTTACCATTTCATCAACTAAATCCCTTTTCTCGTCAGGCGTTAAAGCTTTTTTTCTACAGCCTCCTTGAAAACTTCATGCACGAGGCTAAGATTCGCATACATTTTCTTTAAACGTGCATTTTCTTCTTCCAGCGCCTTTAATTTCGATAGTTCTTTGACTTCCATTCCGCCATACCTTTGGCGCCATTTGTAAAAGGCTGCAGTGCTAATTCCTAACTCTCTGCAGAGATCATGCACGTTTTTGCCGCTCTCATGTTCCTTGATTGCTTTTACAATCTGGGATTCCGTAAACTTGATTCTTTTCATATTACCAATTAAAATTAATAGTTTTTCTAATAGCCTCGCTGCGCTCGGTCTAGAATTCTACTTTTAACTGGTCTGAATTTTGGGAAGTGCACAAGATCGGAAGCCACAGCGGGCTTGACGATCAGGAAAAATATATACTGGAGCTTTCCGCACTGTTTCATGACTCCGGTTATACGAGAAAGTATATCGGACACGAAGAGGAAAGCATGCGGATTGCAGCTGATTTTTTAAGACAGGAAAATGTCGGTCAGGAAGTCATTGATTCGGTCTGCAGTTGTATTCTCGCGACCAGATTTCCACAATCGCCCACCGAAAAACTGGGCATGATCCTATGCGATGCTGACCTCTATCATTTTTCGCTCGATGACTATCTTCTTTTTGCAGAAAACCTAAAAAGGGAATGGGAGGTTATGCTGAAAGTCTCTTATGATAAACAGCAATGGGATGCGCTAAACCTTAACCTGCTTTGCAACCATGAATATTTTTCCCCCTATTCCAGAAATAAATTCCAAAAGGGGAAAGAACTTAATATTGACAGGTTATCTGTTATCTGAGCGCATTTAAAATAGTTTGGGCCTGTTTTTTTTAAAACTTCAAGATGTCTTCAGTATCTTATACCATATTTGCCTATCATGAAAATCCTCATTATAGAAGACGAGATGGACCTCCAGCGCAATATCAGCCAATACCTAATGGCTGAGGGTAATCTTTGCAGCATGGCTTCAACCTATCTTGAAGCACTTGGCCGCTTAGGGGCATATGATTATGACTGCATTTTGCTCGATCTTACCCTTCCCGATGGAGAAGGGCTTCAGATACTGAACTATCTTAAACGGATGAACAGAACAGAAGGGGTAATTATTATTTCGGCGAGAAATTCCATCGATCAAAAAATCGAAGGATTGAGCCTAGGTGCGGATGATTACCTGATCAAGCCCTTTCATCTCTCGGAACTTAATGCCAGGATTCTCGCTGTGGTGCGCAGGAAGAGTGCACATGGTGAGCGCCATATTGAATTTAATGAAATCAGAATAGACCTGGATGCTAAAGAGGTAATTGTAAATGGTAAAGCAGTTTACATGACCAAAAAAGAATTTGATCTCTTGCTTTATTTTGTTTCCAATAAAGGTAAAGTAATTTCCAAATCGGCTGCGGTAGAACACATTTGGGGCGATGATGCTGATATGGCCGACAGCTTTGATTTCATTTATACCCATATCAGGAACATCAGAAAAAAACTCACCGATGCTGGAAGCGGGGATTATTTTCAGTCGGTATATGGCATTGGATATAAATTTACGGAGGTATGAAGCTGTTTACCAGATATAACAGTATACTCGTGATCATCAGTCTTTTCGGACTGTTACTGATCGGATTTCTTTTTTACCAGATGCTGGCCTATTATCTAGATGAGCAGATCGACCATGATCTGGTGGAAGAGATTATGGAGGTAAAAGAATACTCTGCAAAAGGAAATTTTTATCAGCCGCATGAATTTGAGGATCTTATCGTTCAGTATAAAAAAATAGAAAAAGCTAACCCTTCCAGCAGCTATGCCGATACGGTATTTTACAATCCGGTAAAGCACCGGCGAGAAACCGCAAGATACCTTAAAACTGAACTCGAACTCGTCGGGCAGCCCTATCAGGTTTTGGTCATCGCCTCAAAATTTGAGCGGCAAGAGCAGATCAGGAACATTTGCCTCATTATCCTCCTTCCGGTGACGATGCTTTTTGCCTTGGTGTTATTGGTAAATAGGATTTTGCTCAGGAAAATCTGGACGCCTTTTGAGCAGCTTTTAAAGAATATTACCGCGTTCAACATCAACCATGAGCGGCCCTACGAACCTGTAGAAATGCCCGTGGCAGAATTCAGGCAATTAAACAAGGTGTTGGTAGCGCTTTCGGGGAAAGTGAAATCTGATTATAACGAGATTAAGCTGTTTACCGAAAATGCTTCCAACAAAATGATGACGCCCCTGGCCGTGATCAATTCGAAGCTTGATAATATGCTTCAGTCTAATGTTTTAGGTAAAGAGGATGGAGAAACACTGGTAGAGCTGTACAAGGCGACTTCTCGATTAACAAAGCTTAACCAGTCGCTTTTGCTTTTGGTTAAAATTGATAACAATTTATTGCAGGATGAGGGAAAGGTTAACCTGAAATCGCTTATCGAAGAAAAGCAGGTTTACTTCCAGGAACTTATCACCGAGCGGAATATTACTGTAGATACGATATTAGCCGACGTAAGCATTTCTGCCAGTAGGCAGTTGCTTGAAATATTGATCAATAACTTGTTTAGCAATGTGATCAGGCATAACTATGATGGAGGAAAAATTGAGATCAGTTTGGACGGGGAAAAAATAGTATTTGCCAATACCGGTCACAACAAGGCACTTGATCCAGAAAAAATATTTGACCGTTTTTATAAGGATAATGCCTCAGAAGGGACTGGTTTAGGGCTTGCTATCTTGAAACAGATCTGCAACCGGCAACATTATCAGCTTGATTATTCCTATCATCAGGACCTGCACACCTTCACCATAATATTTAACCCTCAATAAAATCATATGGCCATTATCGAACCTACCAATCAAGAAATCGGAACGAACAGAAAAGGAAAGAAATATGCTTCTTCCACACGCTTCTGGCACTGGCTAAATTTTATCCTGATCTCAGGCTCGCTACTCACTGTGCTGATCAACTCTACACTTTTTGACCGTGCTCAGGGAGATTTTGTTAAAGGTGAGCTGATGAATGCAGGAGCTTCTGTCAGCGATAAGCAAGCAGGTGCGGTAACGCATGGCCTTGAGGATCAGGTGTGGGGCATACATATCTATTTTGGCTATGCCCTTGCCGCGCTTTTTCTTTTCAGGTTGATTGCCGAGTTTTTTATGCCACCAGTGCAAAGACTCCTGCCTAAGCTCAAAAAAGCTTACCAGGCTTATTTCATCTTAAAAAAGGAGCGCGGGGCTGCTAAGCATGAACTGGTGGTAAAAGGGCTTTATCTCATTTTTTATCTTTTATTGCTGATCATGGTCGTTACCGGTTTATTGCTTGCTTTGGAGGATTACACCAGCATCCCCGAAAATGTTAACCATAGCATAAAAGAATTTCATGGCTTCTGCATGTATATGATACTCGGTTTTGTTGTTCTTCATCTGGCGGGGGTGTTCTTAGCTGAGCGTAAAGACGGGAAAGGAATTGTTTCTGATATGATCAATGGGGGTGGATAGAAATAACATAATGAGTTGCTGCAGTTAATGATCAAACAATAAAATAGGAAGAAGTTCCAAAAAGATTAGTGCCAAAAAGCTTCTGATATTCATTATTAACAAATATTTAACAGCTTTTATTCAAAAACTTCAGAATGTCTTCAGATTTAGTCTATAGTTTTGTTATAATGGATTCAGATCTTCACTCTGACGCCCTAGTTGAGTTTAAAATTTTTAAGGATTAAGTAAGCCAAGCACTTTTTATAGAATAGAATTTTACAAATATTTTTCTGCCATTGCTCGTCGTTATCAAACGGTTACCTGCCGAGACATTGGTTAAGTATTTTAATGTATTGCTCATATTCACTATAAAAAGACCATGAATAGCAAAAACTTTTTGAATATTATCGGTATAAGTGCTATTCCCTCTGCACTTATTAACTGCCCCAACCATGGAATGCCATTGTTTGAAAATGGAGGATTATCAGCTAAACCAGCTTTCCTTTCATTAAGCCTTGTGCTACCCAGCTAACAGGTACAACTTTAAAAATTTATTCTTAGTTATGAAAATACTTTTTGTTGCCCTTTTTGGGCTGTTCGCCGTTCCAACATTGTGGATGGGGAATTTTTCAGAAGCACAAAAACAAGCAAAGCTTGCACACAAGCAGATCCTGATCAATTTTTCAGGCTCCGATTGGTGCGGTCCATGCATCCGTTTGCGCAAAGAGATTTTAGAATCAGAAAGCTTTGAGCAATATGCAGCCACCAATCTTTTATTGGTCAGGGCAGATTTTCCAAGGCAGAAGAAAAACCAGCTTCCAAAAGAGCAGGTCAAGCTCAACGAAGCACTGGCCGAGTTGTACAATAAGGACGGTAAGTTTCCTTTCACGGTTCTGGTAGATGAAAATGGGAAAGTACTCAAAAGCTGGGACGGCTTCCCCCAGGAGAGCGCGCAAGCTTTCGTTTCTGAAATCGATAAATTAAAAAAATAACTTCATATGGCTAACCCCGTTTCTGTAAACCGGATACTAAAACTTATGGGAAACCGCTTTGAGTTTACTGTGATCGCTGAAAACGGGCAGGCAGGTAACCGGGCAATAGATGCTGCAATAGCAGAGGTGAGAAGAATAGAATATCTGCTGACCACTTTCAGCGATCTTAGTCAAACCAGTCTGATCAATGAAAACGCAGGGCTAAAGCCCGTAAAAGTAGATGCCGAGGTTATAGGGCTTATCGAACGGTCGATCAGGATATCAGAAATTACCGATGGTGCTTTTGATATTACCTATGGATCGATAGACAAGCGGCTTTGGAATTTCGATCAAAACATGACCAGTTTGCCTGATGAAGAGACCGCATTGGCCTCAGTTGGGCTGATCGATTACCGGAATGTAATACTAGATAAAAAATGCTCGACCGTTCTGCTCAAAAAGAAAGGTATGAGGATTGGCTTCGGTGGAATTGGAAAGGGCTATGCAGCTGATAAAGCCAAACTCATCCTACAACAAATGGGAATAAACAGTGGGATTGTGAATGCTGCAGGCGATCTGGTTACCTGGGGGGCACAGCTTAGTGGACATTCATGGACGGTAGGTATCGCAGATCCGGAACAGACCGATAGGCCATTTTCTTCGCTTAAGATCAGTAATATGGCAATTGCCACTTCGGGTAGTTATGAAAAATATGTTACTATAGGTGGGAAGCGCTATTCACATACGATCGACCCCAAGACGGGACTCCCTGTAAGTGGTGTGAAGAGCGTGAGTATTATCTGTCCCAGTGCCGAGCTGGCAGATGCCCTGGCCACACCGGTTGTGGTAATGGGCGTAAAAGTAGGGCTCGAGCTGATCAACCAGATTAAACAAGTGGCCTGTATCGTGATCGATGATAATGATCGGGTGTATACCTCAAACAATATTAATGTAATATAAATATGAAAAGTTCCAGAACATTTTTCCTCCTGGCAATCGCGGCATTTTCGATGATCGGCATGCTAAGTGCCTGTAGTAGTGTAAAGCCTTATCAAAAAAGTAAACTCAACGATGCCGACATGACCCTTTCGGCCCGAAAGGTCCAGAAATTTGAACAGAGTTTTCAGCTTTACCGTGAGGGTGCCTCAGGTGCCAACGGAGGTAAAAGCGGCGGTGGTTGTGGCTGTAATTAACAGGGTGATTAGAAAATGAAAAAAATATATCTTCATGTGCTTTTCATGTACTTCGGAATATTAAGCACCTACGCACAAACCAGACCGGAACCCGCAAAGGTAGATAGCAGCAAATACCAGTCGCGCAAGTTAAAAATAGACGAGATTAATCTCGTTTCTGCCTATTATCATCAGGATGGTAACAACTCTGCAGTAACTGGTGGTATCGGTACCGAAAAACTGAGTGATTTCGCAAATACCATCGATCTGCAGATGTCGAAGTTTAACAAAAGAGGTAAGAAAAATACTTTCCTTTTTGAGCTTGGGATAGATCATTATACCTCAGCTTCTTCTGATAAGATCGATCCGAGTACCATTTCTTCAGCCTCTTCGGCCGATACCCGTATTTACCCTTCTTTAAACTGGACCCATTCCAATGAAGAAACAGGGAATTCCTTTGGTTTTACAGGATCTTATTCAACGGAGTTCGATTATCAGTCGATGGGTGCGGCTTTTAACCTGACACGGTTATCAAAAGACAAAAACACACAGTTTGATTTCAAGCTTCAGGCCTTTCTTGATCAATGGACGGTAATCTTGCCAATAGAGCTGCGAACGGGAAATACCGGTAGAGGCGGCGAGCAATATGATACCGCGCCAAGGAATTCCTTTAGTGCTTCCTTCTCCCTCTCGCAGGTTATCAATCAAAAATTTCAGGCTTCGCTGATTTTGGAGCCATCTTATCAAAAAGGATTGCTGGCTACGAAGTATCAACGGGATTATTTTACAGATGGTTCAATGCACGCTGAAACCCTGCCCGACAAACGTTATAAGTTACCAATAGGATTGCGGATGAACTACTTTTTGGATGACCGTTTTGTGATCCGAACATTTTACCGATATTATATGGATAACTGGGGCATAAGGGCACACACGGCAGAACTTGAAATCCCTGTTAAGATCAATTCGTTCTTTTCTATAAGTCCTTTCTATCGTTACAACAACCAGGTAGGGACCAAATATTTTGCACCTTATGGGCAGCATTCGCTAACGGATCAATACTTTACCAGTGATTATGACCTATCCACGCTCACCAGTGATTTTTATGGTGCAGGTATCAGGTTTGCTCCACCTAAAGGCGTTTTCGGTTGGCAAAGGTTGAACATGCTCGAATTGCGATATGGCCACTACTCCCGCTCAACAAACCTGGTTTCCAATATCGTATCGTTAAATCTAAAGTTTAAATAGGTCTGTTTAAAAAACAAACGACAAGTAAATTCCGAGTCAATTGACTCGGAATTTCAGGGAAAAAGGAACGAGCAGCCATTTTTCCTGAATACCCAGTTATAGCATCACATACACTAATCGCTATTAGAATAAACCCGGTAAAATATCTCAAGGAGTAACGCTGAATGATGTATCAAATTGATATTGAAAAAATCCAATACCTAATTATTGACCCAGATTTATCTCAGAGGAAAATGTAAACAATAGCGGTCATTTCATAGCTCGCAATTTTGTTCTTTTCAAATTAGTTACTTCTAAGTTCATGTTCACAACATAACTTACTAATGAAAAATATTTTCTTATAAAAAGGAATGTTGTTCGCTATAAAGTTCTAACAATTAGAATGTCAAGTTTTCCGGTTCAAAGCTTCCCGCTCAAGGTATTTCTTCAATAACATACCTCGGCAGATTTTATATTATTTTATAAATCCTTTCAGCTTTAAGTCGTCCACTATGGGCTCAATAAGTAATAAAAAGGCTTTTAAATATTGAAAGTACTCCCGATTATCTGTACGGACAAAGCCTTCGAGAAATCGGAGGCTTTTGTTTTTTTAGCCTTGTTTTCTAATTTTTTGTTTTGAAAATTGAAAGTATTGCTACAGACTGTTTTAGCTCTTTTAAGTCAGCTTCCAGCTTCAGAATTTTGTCGGCACATTCAGCTTTCATGAGTTTGTAATCTAATTGATCGATCTGTTCTGATAATAACCTAAAGTCTCAAAATAGGTCAAAACGCAACCCAAATTAAAGTACTGAAATCCATGTGCTGTTTAAACGCTTCATTTTTCCAATATAATTACTAAATTTCGCTTCTATTTGGATTTATTCTAAATAAACTTACCTTTGCAAAAAAAATGCCACACGGCTGCGACCCCGTGTGGCGTTACCGGGTATAAACCCCGATACCTTTAACGTCTAATTAAAAGTAAATGCAATTTAAGAAAATTTTACGCTTTGGTGTATACTGCACCGGAATGTTTGTAGCCCACGCCAGTTCTGCTGCTTCGCTGATGGGAAGTTATGCAAATCCTGCAGATAGTCTTGTTCAAAACCGAAATGATGAACAAACCGGGGCCGTGAGGGGCAGGATCACCACAGCCGATGGTAGCGTGGCTGCTAATGTAACTGTAGGTCTGAAAGGCACCCGATTTGGCTCAGTTACTGATGAGGGCGGCTTATACCAAATCCGGCGTGTTCCGGTTGGTGATTATACACTGGTAGTTTCAGCAGTTGGCCTTTACCCAAAGGAAAAACAGATACATGTTTCATCTCGTGGTACCGTAATTGCTGATTTTTCTTTAAAAGAAAACCGCTCTGAGTTAGACGAGGTGCAGGTGAGCACGAATAAGAAAAAATATAAGGTGGATAAAGTGTCCTCTTCATTGCGTTTACAATCTCCCCTGATCGAAGTACCTCAGAACATCCAGGTGATAACCAGCAAGGTGCTGGCAGATCAGCAGGTGTTTGATATTGTTGACGGGGTAACCAGGAACGTGAGCGGTGCGCAGCGCGTAGGGCATTGGGATGCACAATATGCCAATATTTTTATGCGCGGTACCAGTATTCCTGCCTTCCGGAACGGTATGAACCAAAAAATGCCCTGGGGTCCATTGGCTGACGATGCTGCAACTATCGATCGCATTGAATTCGTAAAAGGCCCTTCTGGCTTTATGATGGCAAACGGTGAACCTGGTGGGATTTATAATGTGGTAACTAAGAAGCCTACCGGTCAAAACCGCAGTTCGGTAAGTGTAGCAGGTGGAGGTTATAACCTGGGCCGCGCCGCTGTTGATTTGGACGGTAAGTTAAGCCGTGACGGCCGGTTACTGTTTCGCCTGAATGTGGCAGCGCAGACCAAAGACAGTTACAACAAATACAATTACACAGATAAATACATTATTGCGCCCGTAATTAGCTATCAGGTAGACAGCAATACTTTAATCACAGCTGAATATACCACCCAGCACGTTGAAGCACAGGCATTGGGTTCTTACGGTTTTTCACCAAAAGGCTTCGGCGATACAGACCCGAGTTTCTTTCTGGGCGATCCGGCACTGGACCCCGCAAAGCTTTATGACCACAATGCCACCCTTTATGTGAGCCACCGTTTAAACAAGGATTGGAAGATCAATGCTCAGGCAGCCTATCTCCGTTATGGTTTAGATGGAGGTACCCCCTGGCCATCAACCATCGCACCGAACGGCGACATGAAACGTTACCTAAATATCAGTGAGGAATTGGCCATTAACAAAAACATCCAGGTAAGCCTTATGGGCGACCTGACGACGGGATCTGTTGTACACCGTATTTTAGGTGGACTTGATATGGGTAACCTGAAAACCTGGGGTGATTTCTCCAGCAAGCAGGTACCTGATTTGGAATTGGCCAACAAAACAGTATTTAATATTTACAACCCGGTTTATGGTATTCCTTTTGCCAATATTCCGGTCTTCGATCGTTCCAGGAGCATTCAGAACCGTTCAGGATCAAATGTATATGCCACTAACCTAACGTATACTGGTGCTTACCTGCAGGATGAGATACGCATGCTGGATGGACGTGTACGTTTAACCCTGGCTGGCCGCTTCACACATGCGGTAACGGTGGGAAAAACCAACCTTACGCAGCTATCTGACAATGTTTTCAGTCCGAGGGCTGGCTTGAGTGTAACCCTCGCGAAAGATTTTAGTGCCTATACGCTCTATGATCAAAGCTTCCTGCCTGTTGCAGGCCAGGACTATGCCGGAAACCCTTTTAAGCCTATCCGCGGTAATAACATCGAACTGGGGCTGAAAAAGGATTTCTTTGGCGGTAAATGGAACCTAACCGCTGCCGCTTTCCGTATCGAGAAGAAAAATGTATTGACCGCCGACCTGGATCCGGCACACCTGGCTTTGAACCCAAATGCCCAGATCCAATTGGGTGGTGTAATTTCAAAAGGTATTGAACTGGATATAAACGGAGAAATTACTCCTGGATTGAACCTGGTGTTAAATTATGCGCTGACTGATGCCAAGGTAAGTGAAGATGCCAAACCAGAATTGGTAGGCAGGCATACACCTAACTCCGCTAAGCACATTACCAATGGCTGGTTGTCTTACCGCTACCAGAAACAAGGTTCTTTGTTGAACGGCTTTGGATTGAGTGCAGGCTATCAGATCCAGTTGGATCGTTATGCCGGTTCAACTTCAGTTCCGTTAACACTGCCTGCTTACTACCGTTTTGATGCGGGTGTTTCCTATGAAAAAGGTAAGATAACCGTGGCCGTTGTAGTAAATAACCTTTTAGATCGCAGGCTGCTTACGCAAGGGTCATACACCAAGCTGGCTACTGAAACCGCAACTTCAGTTTCCTATTATACCTATATCTATGAAGTTCCGCGCAACGCGCGATTGAGTATTACTTACCGGTTTAAATAAGTACATCTGATCAATAAAAAAAACAGGCGGGATGACGAAGAATCAAAATCCGGGAAAAAAGAAGCAAAAAGACACGCTTTTTAAGCGCATCAACAATTGGTTGCACTTGTGGTTAGGTCTGATATCGGGCGTCATTGTACTCATTGTATGCCTGACTGGCTGTATCTGGGTGTTTAATGAAGAAATTACCGGTTTGCTGGAACCCAAAACAAAAGTAGCCTGGCAGGATAAACCTGTGGTTAAACCTTCTGAGTTGATGCAGATAGCTGCAAAGTTGTACCCTGATAAAGTGCCCTCGTATGCCAATTACCAGCAAGGCAGGGCCATCAACTTAAATTTACGGGCTGCCAATGCTGGTCCGCGGGATCGCCGTTCTGGAAATACCATCCTGAAAGTGAATCCTTATACGGGCGAGGTGATCAGTACCGAGGAGCACAAACCGGGTGAATCAGATTTCTTTAGGTTTATTTTAAACGGGCATCGTTTTCTCTGGATGCCTTATGAAATAGGGCGGCCGATTGTTAACTACGGTACCATGATCTTCGTCGTTTTACTCATCACCGGGCTGATCTGGTGGTACCCGAAGAAATGGAATAAATCGACCCGTGAGAAGAGTTTCAAGATCAAATGGGGAGGATCTTTTAAACGGGTAAACCTGGATCTGCACAACGTACTCGGCTTTTATGCCTTACTATTTCTTTTGGCTATAGCCCTTACAGGAATGGTATATGGTATTAAATGGTATAGTGAGGGGATGTACTGGGTGACTTCAGGTGGTGATAAGTTGGATGCATACAAGCGTTTGGACTCAGACTCCACGCTAAAAGGAAAGGGGTACGCGCCGGAAAAAGCGATGGACATTGCCTGGGATCAGGTCATTGCGCGCCACCCTAAATCAATGGGTTTTTATTATAGTTTTGCCGATACGGCAGAGGCCAAGGCCGCCATTAACATCACCGTTTATCCAAATAAAGGGCAGTTTTATAATAGCCAGGGCTACACTTTTGACCAACATAGCCTAAAGGAGTTGAAGCGGCAGGATGCCTATTCAGTTGTATATGCACAAGCCTCATTTGGTCAGAAACTGCGGAAAATGAATTACGATATCCATGTAGGTAGCATCCTGGGATTTCCCGGTAAGGTAATGGCCTTCCTGGCTTCACTTATTGGTGCCAGTTTACCAATTACAGGATTCTTGGTATGGTATGGCCGTAAGTTTAAGAAAAAGAGCAAGAAGTCGGGGAAAAGTTTAGCGAAGCAAACTGATGCTATACCTTCCGTACCAGCGGAAAAACTACTTGCAGAAACATAAACACGAAGCCCCGGATCTGAAAAACCGGGGCTTTGTTTTTTAGCCAGATTATTCTAATCACCCCTGTTTTCGTAAAAATCAAAAATTACACTTTAGTGTAACCGATATTTAAAATCGGATGATGAATTTTGAACCGGAAGCGCAGCACATTTAAAAATCAGATTAAAAAGAACCTCAATATGGAAACGAAAAATGCACTTAAATTCACTTTAGCAATTGTAGCCATAATTGTTGGCGTAACATTATTCAAGCAATTTGATTTTCAAAATTTAAAATTTGAAAAACCGGTGTTGGCAGTGGTTTATGCAATTACTTTTATAGGCGCTGTTTATTTTTTGTTTAAAGGTGAAAAGCGTAAGTAAAACGGCGGTAACTACACAATCCTTCGGTTAAAACAAATAATGCTTTGGAAAAGCCCCAGACCGGAGCAAAAAAGCTTGGTGTCGGGCTTATTAAGTGTCAACTAGGGTGAAATGAGTTCCAAATCGTAGTGAAAAAGGTTGATATTCATTTTTTATAAAAATTTTCTGTAATTCTTGCTCCAGTATTCTGCTATAAATCCCCATTTATAGTTCTTGAATTTTTCAATTAGGCCGATTGGAAGCCTTTGAATCTCAATTTCTTTTCCATTACTAATTTTATGGATATAAATTCCATCTTTTATGTCCCTGTTTTCGCATTGATTACCGTTTATATTTCCAAGTTTTATTGCCTTGTAGTCTTTGATATAAAATAAATCGCTATCCCAATTCATATCTGCACAACCACTTCGATGATATGAGTAATAATAATTTGAATTTGGGATTCTTTCTGCTGCAGGAAAGTCTTGAAAATTAATTACTTTCTTGAACGTATTCTCTTTTTTGTTGAAAAGCAATAAATCTTTAATTCCGGGAACATTTGTTAAATAATCGATAATAATGTCTTTATAGCCATCATTATTAAAGTCTGAAAATTTTATTTGGGAAGAGTACACGCTATCCTGGTAAATCGTATCGCCCTTGTCGTTTAGCATAAAAGTGTTGTATCCACTCATGCAATTAATAACGAAACGATGCCCGCCCACATTCTCTGTAACTGTATTAAGAATAGTATCAGGTTTGTTTTTCTTTGAAATATTTGAGTTTGGTTTAGATTTTGTGGGTTTTTCGCCAGAAATTATATAATTATTTTTTTGCCGACATGAACTATATATTATTACCAACCAGGAGGTAAAAATTATTATTAGCCCAAGAAATTTTAATTTAGTAAGGGGATGGTTAAATTTCTTTATCATTTCGTTATTTAGATTATTAAAAATAATATAAGTTCACAAAATAGACGAAGTAAAACGAAAAAACAGTAACATTTCATAGTCACTTAGCCCTTTTATTTCTCCTGCTGTAATCCCGTCTCTTTACCTTATCTTTGCGGCAATTCAATATTTTCATACTGTGATTAATGTAAATAACATCTCCGTTTCATTTGGCGGAACCACTTTGTTTAGCGATGTAACCTTTTCGATAAACGAGAACGATAAGATTGCCCTAATGGGTAAAAACGGTGCAGGTAAATCGACCATTTTGAAAATTATTGCCGATGTAGCCAAACCTACCACTGGTAATGTAACCGGCCCTAAAGACGCTGTAATTGCTTATTTGCCCCAACATTTGCTTACCCAGGATAATGTTACTGTTTTTGAAGAAACCATGAAGGCTTTTGCGGAGGTTAACCAGATGCAAAAAGAGCTTGATGAACTGAATGAGCAACTCACCATTCGTACCGATTACGAAAGCGACGACTATATGAAGTTGATTGAGCGTGTATCGGAGCTGAGCGAAACATTTTATTCGATAGAGGAAACCAATTATGATGCGGAGGTAGAGAAGGTGTTGAAAGGTTTGGGTTTTGAACGTAAAGATTTTACCCGCCAAACTTCCGAATTTTCGGGTGGATGGCGCATGCGTATTGAGCTGGCTAAAATCCTGCTAAAGAAACCCGATTTGATTTTACTGGATGAGCCTACCAACCACATGGATATTGAAAGTATTCAATGGCTGGAAGACTTTTTACTTAACTCGGCAAAAGCGGTTATGGTTATCTCTCACGACCGTGCCTTTGTTGATAACATTACCAACCGAACCATTGAAGTAACCATGGGCCGGATATACGATTACAAGGCTAAATACAGCCATTACCTGCAGTTACGTGCCGATCGTCGTATACACCAGTTAAAAGCTTACGAAGAGCAACAACGTTTTATTGCCGATAACCAGGAATTTATTGACCGTTTCAGGGGAACTTATTCTAAAACGTTACAGGTACAGTCGCGCGTAAAAATGCTCGAAAAGCTTGAAGTAATTGAGATTGATGAGGTAGATACTTCCGCATTGCGATTAAAATTTCCACCATCGCCACGCTCAGGGCAATACCCGGTAATGGTTGAAGAGTTAACCAAAACTTATGGCGACCATGTGGTGTTTCAAAAAGCATCAATGGTGATAGAAAGGGGAGAAAAAATAGCTTTCGTGGGTAAAAACGGCGAAGGTAAATCGACCATGATCAAAGCCATCATGAACGAAATTGATTTCGACGGCAGTTTAAAGGTTGGCCACAACGCCAAAATTGGCTATTTTGCCCAAAATCAGGCGGCCTTGCTGGACGAAAATTTAACCGTATTCGAAACCATCGATCAGATTCCGTTAACAGATGGTACCATCAAAATCAAGGACCTTTTAGGTGCTTTTATGTTTAGTGGCGATGATACCACCAAAAAGGTTAAAGTACTATCGGGAGGTGAGAAGACCCGTTTGGCCATGATTAAGTTGTTGCTGGAGCCCGTGAATGTGTTAATTCTGGATGAGCCAACCAACCACCTTGATATGAAAACTAAAGACATCATTAAAGATGCCTTAAAAGATTTCGACGGAACCTTAATTTTGGTTTCTCACGATCGTGATTTCTTAGATGGATTGGCAGAAAAAGTATTCGAATTTGGTAATAAACGGGTACGCGAGCACTTCACTGATATTAAAGGCTTCCTGGCTTACAAGAAAATGGATAGCCTGAAAGAAATAGAACAAAATTAATTTAAATATTTGCAGGCTGTAAAGGTTATCCACTTTACAGCCTGCATAATAAAAACCTTAGTTAATTCAATACAGCTCTGGTACCTGCCTTGTAATATAATTCTGCCAGTGCTTTTTGGTAGCCCGCCACCATACTTTCCTGCTTAATTTTCATTTCTATCAGCTTGGTTTCGCGACTGTTGATTAAAAAAAGCGTACTTTCTCCCAAATTAAATTTCTGGTTCTCACCATTTACAAGTACTTGCTGGTTTTCGATACTTTTTAACTGTATCGATAACTGTGCTGCATAGGCCGACAGGTCGTTATACGAAGCCATTACCTGGTTTCTGATTTCCCTGCCCGATTGCTGAAGGTCGTAATCCAGTTCCTGTTGCTTAATTTTTACCTCGCGTAGCTTACCACGTTCGGCCCTTAAAAAAAGCGGGAAAGTCAGTTCTACACCAACTTTGTAGTTGCTCCAGTTAAAATCGTAATAGCCGGGCACATTGCTGTTAAAGCCAGTGCGATTGGAGATCAGGTTGCCAATAACATTCAGTTTTGGTTTGAGCATTTCCTGCCGGTAACTTTTTTCAACAGCCAGTTGCTCACCCTTGCTACGCAATTTTAAAATTTCGGGGTGTTGGCTCGCAGCCTGTCCCAGTAGCGTATCCAATAGCTGAGCGTTAGGTCTATCCATTTTAATTATCCTGTTTTGCGGTAATGCTTCGGCGGGCAGTTCGAGGGGTTTACCCTCATCGTTCCAAAGGTGATTAGAGAGAACCAATCTCGCATTTTGCAATTCGATAGCTGTTTTCTCCTTCTGGATAATCCGCTCCTGTACCGTAATATAAGCTTCAATCGAATCAATAGCCGGTTTATCGCCGATTAATGTTTGTGCGCTCAGGGCTTTAAATCTCCGTTGCGCCAAATCCAAACCTTCGTTAACCAGTTCAAACTGTTTGTAAGTATAGTACCAGTTCCAGTAATCTTTAACAATGCCATACCAAACGCTGTTAATCTGTTTCAGCTGGTCGGCCTCTGCATATTGTACCATTATTTTCGATTGGCGCAGCGTACTTCTCCGGGCATCAATAATTAAACCTTGACCCAGGGGGATGCTCAGGCCAACAGCCGATAAACCTTGTCCGTTGGTGCGACTTTCGGGGTTAACATAAGTGCCCACATTGCGTTCGTAGCCTACTTTTAAATCAGCACCGGCAAGCCAGAGCGGTATCTTTAATTCATTGTTCCACCTGTTGTAATACTCGGTGTTGCCAAATAGTTTCCGGCTAAAGCCTTCTTTTAGTTCAGGATCGAAGTAGCCGAGTGATTGCAGTACCCTTGCCCGGGCCGATTCGCTAAGCAAAGCAGCCTGCTTAATAATAGGGTGGTACCTGAAAACCATTAGCTGCAGATCTTCCAATGCGAAAATTTTGGTGCTATCTGAATTTTTAATTGCAACCGGAGTATTTACCTGTTGCGCAGAAATTACCTCGGTTAATAATAAAATGAAGCAGATTATGCCTGATATTTTTTTCAAAATTATGCTCATTATATTCCCCCCAATCTATTTTTTATCCTTAGCAAGTCCTGCAGGCTCTTTGTCTAAGCTAGGTGGAAAACCATTCAACTGGCGCCACATTTCATACCAGAGTGGTACCGAACGTAAAATGATGCGCCCATAAACACCCGAACCTTGTCTCAATTGGGGTGGCCAGGGTTCATCTTTTGATGGAACCGGGTTGGTTTGACTCACCAATAAACGGTATTTTCCGCCTGTACTGCTCATGCGGTCGATAGAAAAAACCTTGCCTGCAAAGGTGCCCACAGCTACCGATGGCCAGCCAGAGAACTGTACCGATGGCCAGCCTTCAAATTGGAGGCGCACATCACTGGTATCCAATATCAAGGGCACATCCATAGCGCTTACATACAATTCTGCAGCTACCAATGGCGATTTTGGCTGTAAAGTGGCTACCGATTCGCCTTCCTTAATGTTTTCGCCAATCCCGGCTTTTAAGGTTTTAACAATAAATCCATTTTGTGGCGCGCGCACCACATAAAGCCCGCGCCTGATGCTCACATTCGAAATATCGTTACGCAATTTAGCAATATCGCCTTGTGCACTGGCTTTGCTTGATATGGCCGAACTCATGTCTGATTGTGCTTTCGACATCGATTCCTGGTACTTCGCCCTGATGTTATCGAGCTCAATCGAAGCGTTTAATAAGTTTTGTGCAGAGTTGTTTAACTTATTGCGCTGGCTAATTACCTTCGCATTGTCTTCCTGCAACTTAAGCCTGCGGGTTTCAATATCTGTTAACGAGAAAAGGCCATTTTTATAACCGGTTTCGTACCTTTCTAAACGCACCTTAGTAGTTTCGTAAAATTTTTGAACCGCCAACAGCTCAGCACTGTCAATGCTTACATAATTTTTCGCCTGCAGCACCTTATTCTCGGCGGCTTTCATCTGAAAGTGTAAACCATCACTCATGGCTTTCATCTGCGCTTTGGTTGCATCAATTTTTTGTACAGCAGCCGTTTCGCTACCCCGTTTGGCATCAAGCTGCTCATTTAGCCTTACTGGCAATTCGGGGTCGAAATAAGATTGGCTCGTTTCCGAAATCACCAGAATCGTATCGCCTTTTTTTACTTCCTGTCCTTCGCGTACCGCCCAATGCTCTATACGACCACCAATTTGGTTTTGCACGGTTTGTGCACGGTCTTCTGGCCTTAATGCGGTAACAGTACCCCGCCCCGGAATGGTTTGCCGGTAGGGAAGGAATAGTAACAGCACAAAAAAAGCGAGAATAAACAGGAGGATCCTGCCTAGGCGCTTGGTTCTTTTTGCATCTATAATTTTGCTATTGGCATATACCGATAGTGTTTCCCAGTTTTGCAATTGCGCCAGGTTATTATTCTGCTTACCCATGGTTATAATCTCCTTCCTCCAACTCCAGGTCGGTAACCACGGCAAGTTTCTCACTCCCGGTTATCATATCAAACACGGTGTTTAAGTTGGTCATCAGCTTTTCAATTGCATAACTAATCTGCACAATAATTACCTCGGCGGCTACAAACTGGCCGAAAGTCATTTGGCGTTCTACAACGAAATATGATCCCAAAAGTAATAGGGCACCCATAAGCATGGTACGCATGGCTACTGCACTAATAAAAAACTTTTTCAATACGCCAAAATGATCATTACGGGCCTGGATATAGTTGGCTGTAATTTTATCGGTACGCTCGATAATTTCTTTGCGCTTTGCGGGGCTGCTGCGGTAGGTATCCAGATCAGATGCAATATCTTCCAGATAGGCAACCACCTCATATTTATAGCCCGATTCTTCAATACTGGTTTTTACCCCCTGACGGTAATACAATACCAAAATTAAGGCGATTACTATCAACACAAAAGTGCCGAAAGCCATAAAAACCGGGTGATAAAATGAAAGCAATATTACACTGAAGAAAATCAGTACCGCTGCGGCTATAATATCAACCAAAAGTTTGGTTAAGCCTTTCTGTATTGTCAGGATATCGAAGAAACGGTTGACAAGCTCTGTCGGGTTTTCGCCTTCCAGCGCTTTCTTTTTAATGCGTGGCAAGCGGAAAGCAAATTCCAACGCCGCTTTGGTGAAAATCTTTTGTTCCAAAAACTCAACGAGGGTGAGCTGGCCAATGAGTAACAGGCCGCCTACCACAATGCCCACTAAAATTACGGCAATTAGAATATAGGTAGAGCTGTACATGGCTCCGTTTGATAACAGATTGAATACGGCACTGGTACCCAGCGGAAGCGAAAGACCGATTAAACCAATAAGTATAGCATAGATATAAATGTAGTTGATGGTTTTACGCTCTAAATGGAGCATACGTACCAATCTTTGCCATGGCGACGGAGCACCGGCAATATGATGATTTTTCATTTTTTAATTTTAAAATCAGGCACACAAAAGTTGTAAGGCAACGTTAGCAGGCCTGGGATAAACGTGAAATTGATTTTTTGAGGATATGACTAATTCTGTACCTGCTGAAACAGGTTTATAGACTTAGCATTTTGTAACGACAGCTAATTCCAGATATTAAATGGCCAAATCGGGAGGCGGTGTGGGCACATTTTTAGCCGGCGAAGCGCATAGCTTTAGCCCATGCAGGTATTGGTTAAGGCCCATGCACTTAATAGGCATTGGATTTAGAGCGGTCAGATCCGATGATTCGTAAAGGAGTAGTTTCTTCTTCAGTTTTTCGAAAGATTCTTCTTCCTTTGCCTTATTTTCTTCGCTGCTTTTTTCGATGGCATAGGCACAATCGGTAGATAACAAAATGGTTATTGCACTGGTGAAAAATTTAGTAGCAAATAGGACCAATACCAGCATGCCAAAAATTTTTTTCAATAAGTTTTTTCTTAATAACCTCATCATCTGATCGCAAATATAGGATCGGGAAGGTATCTGAAGCCATTTGTAAGGTAAAAACAAGCGCTTTTTTAAAAGCCTGACACAGATGTTATACTAACATTAGAACGGGATTAGAGAATACCAATGAGCGGGCCTTTTTGCTGAAAATTAGTGGTTTTCAAAAGGTGTAAAAAACAAAGCGTCCATCGGCAAACAGCAAAATGAACTGTGTACCAATAGACGCTAGTGGGAGCGTTAATTAAAGTAAATTAGTTTGGAATAATATCCAGTATCTGCATCAAGTGATCTATTACTGCGTTTGGATTGGCGTTTTGCAATTGTTCGCGGGTATGTGCGCCCGTAGTAATACCTATGCTCAGGCTGCAACCGGCATTTTGGCCTTCTTCAATGTCAATGCTCGAATCGCCTACTTTCATTACCGAACTTCCGTCAGCAATTTCATATTGTTTCATGGCCAATAAAATCATATCCGGTTCAGGCCTGTTCTGGCTAACTTCTGAGGCCGTAATTAAAGCATCAAAATCTTTACCCGGTATCCATCCAAGTCTGTTTAATATGGCTTCCGCAGTAGGTCTGTCATAACCGGTATTGAGTACCGTACGGATATTTTTTGCTTTGAGTTTTTCAAAAAGATCAGTAGCGCCTGGCTGTGGTAAAATTTCCTCAACCTCGTAAGCCAGTTTCAATTGGTTAATAAATTTTTCATAAATATTGGCCACTAGCGTTTCATTAAAGTCTGCTCCATAGGTTTTAAGTACCGATCTGATCGCTTCTCTTTTCTCTTTTCCGGCGGCTACAGCCAAAACCTGGTCAAGATTATAAGAAAAACCTGCTGCGTTAATGGCATTCATCAATGTTTTATAAACCAGGTTATCTTCGTTTACTGTAGTGCCGGCCATATCGAACACGACCATTTTAATTTCTGGGTGCATTTGCTATTGTTAAATGGAGTTAATTAAATAAGATTGTAATTTCAACATGTTAATAAACATTTCGTCAGCAAATATAATCATGTTAGTAATGCTAAACAAATGTTTAGTAAAAGTTAACATTTAAATTAACATTTGTTTACCTTTGTTAAACATTAGATGTTCACTTTTGTGGCATAAGCCTAAGCAGGCTGTATTGCCAAATAGTGTTAATTGTGAAAAACGCTAGTAAAATATTTTTATGGATAAAGCAACCCTGGTTGTCTTCAACGGAGCTGGTAAGGCCCTCGAAGAAATAAAAACCGATATTCCTGATTTAAAACCGGGAGAGATATTGATTAAAAATCTGTACACCACCATTTGTGGCAGCGATTTGCATACCTACTGTGGTTTACGGCACGAGGCTGTACCAACCGTTTTAGGGCATGAAATTGTTGGCGAGATTGCAGGTTTTCATCCAGATCATAACAGGAGCGACTATTTAGGTACAGCACTTCAAATCGGCGATAGGGTTACATGGAGCATTTTTGCTTCGGATGCCAGCTCGGAAAAAGCCAGGGCCGGAATGCCACAAAAAGCTGAAGGTCTTTTTAAATATGGCCATGCACAGGTTACAGCTACCGATGCCTTACATGGCGGGCTTTCTACCCATTGCGTATTAAAGCAGGGTACAACAGTTTTAAAATTGAGTAAAGAAATTCCGTTGAAGGTTGCTGCTACCATTAATTGTGCTGTGGCAACCGTTGCAGGTGCGGTGCGTCTATCGGGAAGCTTACAGGGGAAAAAGGTTTTAATTTCTGGTGTGGGTTTATTAGGGTTAGTTTGTGCAGCTATGTGCAGTGCTGATGGTGCAACCGAAATTCATGTGGCCGATTTAAACGCAGATCGCTTAAGCTTAGCTGAGGCATTTGGTGCCAATGTGCAGCATCTGCTGAATCAAAATCCGGTTCTGCCAACAAACATTGATGTAGCTTTCGATATGAGCGGCTCGCCTGATGCTATGGAAATGGGACTGCAGGCACTAACTGTTGGCGGCACAGCTGTTTGGATTGGTGCCGTTTTTAAAACCCGCGGTGTTAATGTTAATGCCGAACAGGTAGTGCGTAAACTCAATACCATTAAAGGGTTGCACAATTATAATTACGATGATTTTGTACAGGCCGTAAAATTTATAGAAGAAAATTATTCGAAGTTTCCATTCGAAGCACTGGTTTCGGCTGAGTTTGCCCTGGCCAATGCCGAAAATGCCTTTGATTTTGCGGTAGCTGATAAGCCAATCCGTGTTGGTATCAATATCACCCAATAATTAGCGCATGAACAGAGAAAAGGCAATAAGCCAGAAGTGGAAAATGTTATTGGTAACCATGCTATGTTACCTCTTCTTTTATACCGGCAGGCATAACTTTGGCTGGGCCGTAAAAGGAATGGTTACTTCGTTAAACATTCCTTACAGCACTATCGGGTGGATTAGTTTTTGCATGCTTATTGGCTATGCAATAGGGCAGTTTATTAATGGTAACCTGGCCGATAAGCTGAGCCCTAAACTGATGGTGATATCTGGTGCTTACCTTTCTATTGTAACCAATATTGCCATCAGCTTTTCTAACAGTGCAACGGTAATAATGATTTTGTGGGGTTTAAACGGCTTTTTTCAGTCGATGGCCTGGGCACCCGGCGCAAAACTAATTAACAACTGGTGGGATGAGCATGAGCGCGGTAAAGCTTTTGGTTTTTACACCATGGCTGCAGGGTTATCATCGGCAGTTACCTATTTAATCTCTATCATTCTACTGCAACAGGGTATCGAATGGCGTATGCTTTTCAGGTTACCAGTGCTTTTATTATTGGTTTCGGCCACTATTTTTCTGCTTATAGCTAAAGATAAGCCAGATACAGAAGTTGACGAAAGCAAGGCGGAAACAGGTACGCCTCAAGCTGATTGGCTTGATCGTTACAAAGAAGCGTTTAAAAACAAAAAGTTCCTTTTTACCTCGCTGGCTTTTGGTTTTGAGAGCATGGCCCGTTACGGATTAATTTTCTGGGTGCCGGTACATTTTCTGGGGAAAAACTGGAAAGATAACCCCGGAAATATTTGGGTAACCTTCCTGCTTCCCATAGGTATGGGGATTGGTGCACTTTGTTTCGGAATTCTTTCTGATACCTTTTTTAAAGGAAACCGTTTAAAAGCCATTGTTGTGGGCATGTCGGCCAGTGCCGTTTTATCACTGCTTATTTTCTTTGTTCCATCGCAACAAATTATACTCAGTGGTATTCTGATGCTGTTAACCGGTTTCTTTGTTTATGGTCCACAGGCTTGTTTCTGGCCTTTAAGTCCCGATATGCTGGGCAGCAGGTTAACCGGTACAGGGGTAGGGATTATGAATATGTGCGGTTACCTTTTTGCAGCAGTAGGCGAACCATTTTTAGGCTATGTAATAGACATTACCGGCGACAGCAATAATATTTTTATAGTAACTGCCTTGGCCTGTCTGTTTTCGGCTACCATTGCGTTTTTTGTTTCGCGGATGAGTAAAACCATTGTTAATAAGCAGCCAGAAGTGATGGAGACCGCGTAATTCTTAAGATGCTATGAGTTTAAAAGGAATAAATAAGCGTACCGTTGCAAATTTACTGGGCCTGCTCGATCAGCTGGAAGAACTCGATCGCGCATTGGGTGTTAGTGCTGAAGAATGTGATCAGGTTAAGGTATTTAAACAAGATCTGAACGAAGCTTACCTGAAGTATGAACGCATGCTTAGCGAAATAGCGGTGCATGTTGGTGTTTGTCAGGATATTTACAATAAAATAAGGCTAAGGTTTGTTCCCGAAAAACTAAAAGGATTGCGGCGCAAAGTTCCGCAAGATAGTTTTGAGTTTATTTTGCTTAGAGAGAGCATCCGTAAAAGCCATTCGTAGGCATTAAAGGTATTTTCAATTTTACGATAAAGAGTCTGGAATTTATTTTTCAGGCTCTTTTTTATTTAATTTAAATTGCCTAGCTTCATATCAGCCACAAAAAAAAGTATTTGAGTAAATGCGTATTGTTGCTCATACCCAGTAAATTAATTAAAAACCAAACTGCTTAGAATTGGGTGAGTATAAATGCGTAGCCGCTAATTTTTAGAAAAATGCTCTCTTTGTGGTTCGCATCTGCGATACAAAAACGTTTATCCCGAATTAACTATCTTTCATGAATTTTACCTACACCTGGACTATCTCAAAGAAAATATTACTCATATTTTTAATCCTCACCATTATTTCTGCCGGGGCTGCTTTTTTTGTGCTCAATACCATCACCGGTAAGCTGGGCAGTGTTTCCAGGCTGGCTACCAATATAGAGCATGGCCAATCAGAACCAGAGCAAATTTTATTGCTCATTCATCATGCAGAAGGCGATTTTCAGGAATCGATGCTCAATGCAGGTAGTAAAAAATACACCGCTTACAATACCAAAATATCGAAGGTATTTCTGATGATCGATACTTTACTGCAGGCACAGGCCGATACGTCGCAGCTTACCGCATTGCAGATTAAGAAGGTGAAGTTCTGGTATAATAAAAAGTCGGCTTTGTCCGATCAGCTTTACTCGCTTAAACACAGTTTCGATTCGCTTTTAACCATCTATGCTGATTATAATAGAGAAGCTGCACAGGTTGGGCAGGGCACAACGGTAACTGAGCACAAGTTTGACCGGAATGTTAAGGTGAAAGTAGATACCGTGCAAAAGATTAATCCTGCGGCTAAAAAAGGTTTCTTTAAGCGATTAAAGGATGCCATAGCCAATAAAAGCGAGGTATCTACTATCGAAATTACCAAGAAAGAAAGTACGCAGACCGCTACGCTAAGTAAGGAAAAAGAAGCTGCCAGGAATGACCGTAAGGCCTATTTAAATAAACTGAAGCTTCTGCAGCGTGAAAATGAAAAACTGCTGGGAATGCAGAATGAATTGATTGTGTTGAATAGTCATATTAGTAATGAGCTTGAGAATATTATAAACAATGTGAAAGACATCAATTACCAGATGATTGATGAGTTTAAAGTGCTTGCACTTAAAAATTACCAGGAAACAACGGCGTTATTGAATAAATTTTATCTGGCAGCACTGGTCATTATTGTGGCATTTGCCATTCTGCTGATTGTTTTTATCATCAGGCTAAACAGGGCCGAACTGTTGTTGCGCGCAGAGAATGAAGAAGAGGTGAGTAAGGCGCAGCAGAAAATTGATGAACTGGTTAAAAAGATCGAGTTGAATGAGCAAGACCGTTCGCCGGTAAAAATGGAGGAGTTAAAGGAAATAGTGCAGCTTGCAGTTGAAAACAACCCGGCTTTTTTGGTTAAGTTTAATGAATTTGATACCGATTTCAGCAAAAAATTGCTTGAAAAAGCACCTACTATGGTTGCCGCCGAAATTGAATTTTGTGTACTGCTCAGGTTGAACTTCGAAACCAAAGAAATTGCCCGTTATGCCAAAACTTCAGTCCGATCGGTAGAAAGCCGGAAATACCGGATCAGGAAAAAACTGGATATTCCATCAACAATGGATATCAATGTTTGGATGAGCCAGATTTAGGTGTTGTTTAAAAATGGTCATTGCGAGGAGGAACGACAGCCTGCCCCATTTTACGGGAAGCAATCTTTCCTGCTAGTGATTCTAACGATAAAGATTGCTTCGTAGGCTGAAAAAGCCTTCTCGCAATGACGGTTACCCAGGAGAAGCCTGTCGTCGACTACCTTACCGATGTAAAATCGGTAAAGGTTTCACTCCGCTCGAAATGACGACCCCGGAATGAGGCTGTCACTCATACTGATTTTTATAGAATAAATTACACCTCAGGATGACAATTGTAGGGGGGCAGCCGTTATTTTAAACCCTTAACGAGCCGCGGAAACCGCGTGCTGCATAGTAAGATTCAGCGCCATTGTGGTACACAAAAACAGTATTGTATCGGCAATCGCAAAATAGGGCGCCACCCAGTTTTCTGATATCGGCAGGGGTTTGTACCCAACTCGAGGTTTTAGTGTCGAATTTCCCTAACTGCTGTAAAGTCCGGTATTCGGTTTCCGTTAAAAGTGTAATCCCCATGGCTGCGGCCATATTTACGGCACTATCAGCTGGTTTATTTTCTTTTCTCGATTCGAGCGCTTCACGATCGTAACAAATGCTTCTCCGGCCTTTCGGACTCTCGGCAGCACAATCGTAAAAAATATATTCGCCTGTTTTTTCGTCGTAAGCAACCACATCGGGTTCGCCTCCGGTTTGCTCCATATCGTCGAGTATCCATAATTTGGCTTCGCTGGTTTCCAGTTTTGCTTTTACTTTTTCCCAGGTAATACCTTTATGGCGGTCCATGTTTTTTCCGAAACGGGTTTTTAAAGTGTTTAGTAATTCTTCGCGTTGCTCAGGTAAGAGGGTTTTTGTTTTCATATTGGTTGATAATTGGTAAATGTTTAGTCGCCTAGTCCTTTTCCATTCATAATTTGCGGCATGTATTTTTCTACCCTGGCTTCGCGGGTTTTGGCTTGTTTGGCTTGCGAAAAATAGAAAAGATAACCCCGCTGCCGGCCTGGCGTTAAGGCTTCGAAAGCAGCTTTCAAATCGGGTATGCTGTCTAATTTATGCTGAAACTCTGCAGGTACATTAAAATCTTCGGTCTTTTTAAATTCTACTTTAAGCCCTGCTTTTTCTATTTCGATGGCTTCGAGTATGTAATTTTTTAGTGTAGCCGTCATCGCTACAATATCGAGCGCATTGGTAAAGCGGATTTGTCGTGCCGATTGTACATTTTCAGTTTGCTGCACCAAAATACCCTCCGGATCGTTCAACAAAGCTCCTTTGAAAAGCAGAAAAGCGCAGTATTCTTTAAATACATGAATTAAAACGACGTTGCCTTGCTTATAGCTATAGCATGGGTAGCCCCATTTCAATTCTTCGGTTAGGCCACAATCCAGTGCAATTGTTCTCAGTTGTTCCGTTGCTGTCTGCCAGTTTCCGGCTTTGTTAAAGTAAAAATCAACTTTAGGGTTCATGCTGTACAATTTTGTGAAAGAAAAATACGCTTCTCAGTTAAAATAGCTTGCTTATGAATTAAAATTAGCAAAAATAATTTTTCTGTCGGCAGGCCTGAAGTACCATGATAGTGCGGTGAGTACCAGGAGTAACACCGGGCCAAAAAGATCTTTGGCTGCATCGCCAACAGCCAGATGAGAAAAAACAGCGCCCGACATGGCAAAGAAAAAGCCTGCATAAGCCCATTCTTTAAGCGAAGGAAATTTAGGGATGAGAATAGCAATTACACCTAAAATTTTCCAGATGCCTAATAAGGTAAGAAAGTATAGTGGATAGCCTAAATGGGCCATCATAACAGTTTCTTCTTTCATTTTTATTAATTGCACTATTCCTGTCGAGGTCATGCCCAATGCCAGCCAAACCGTGGCAATCCAATAAATAATTTTGTTTCTCTTTGTCATGGTTAGTTATTTTAATTGATTAACGATCTGTTGTAAACGGTTGTGTGCCATGTTAATGCCTTGTGCAAAGGGCATAGCCAGGATCTGGTCGCGTACCTCAACCGATGGGTATATTACGTGCATGGTTAGTTTACTGCTGGTATCGCTGAGTTTTTCAAACTGCAAATACTCCAGCTGTACCCCAAAAGGCGTGTTTTCCATTTCAAATGTGCGGGTAATTCGCTGGTCGTGGGTAAATTCGTGAATTACACCATTAAAGCCGTGTTTGTTGCCACGCGGATCGGTGGTTTCGAACTGGTAGCCGCCGTGTTTCCTGCTTTCGAGTTTCAGTACTTTGGTTCCCATCCATTGTTCTACAATTTCAGGCTCTACATAAGCTTTAAAAAGAAGTTCAACCGGAAGATCAAATGTTCTGGTAATGTGTATTTCCTGTTTGCCGTTTTGGGCATCGATCTTAGTTTTTTGTTCCATGTTAGTCTTTCTTTTTGGCTTGATAAGCTTTCATTACTGATTCTAGTTTATTAAAGCGTTCGTCCCACATCTGGCGGAAAGGCTCAATAAAATCGGCTACTTCTTTCATTTTTTTTGCATTAATGTAATAGAAAATTTCCCTGCCATTTTGCTTTTGCTCCAGCAGCTCACATTCGGTAAGGATTTGCAGGTGTTTAGAAACCGTAGGCCGGGCGGTATCAAAATTTGCTGCAATAGCGCCGGCTGTCATTGCCTGCGAGGCCACCAGCAAGAGGATTGCCCTTCGGGTTGGTTCTGCTATGGCCTGAAAAACATCTCTTCGTAAATTCATTATGTAGCTATTTGACTACAAATATATGTGTAGCTATTTAACTACGCAAATTTTTCTTCATTTATTTTTAATAATGTGCGTTTGCTTGCAATAGAGTAGGTATTTATGGGTGTAATAAAAGACAAAAGCTCAATAACCCTGGGGCTATTGAGCTTTGTGATTGGATTTTAAACAATACTTAAAGCTGTTTTTCTAACAACTGCTTAATCTCTTTATTGTCTAAAAAGCCTAAATGCGGGTTTACCACCTTACCCTCTTTGCTTACCAATACCTGATGCGGAATGCCGGTAATTTTAAATTTATCGGCCAGGTATCTCCAGGCGTCGTTGTCGAGTCTGTAATGCTGGCCTTTAATACCGGGTGTCATGTTCTGGTAAGTAGCCAGCGGTGAGCTTTCGTTGGTGATGTAAACAAAGGCCACGTTACTGTCTTTCATTTCTTCTTTTAAGGGTTTTATCTCTTTTATCCCATTCAGGCAGGGGCCGCACCAGGTTGCCCAAAAATCAATCAGGATAACTTTGCCTGCATATTTGCTCATAATGTTATCGAATATTTTATCGGCTTCAACCTTTGGTGTTTCGTTTACAAAATACCCGCCGGCAGTTTTGTTGATTTCAATCTGCTTTAGGGTTTCATTATTTTTTAGCTCAATATATTGCTTTAAAAATGGATTGCTAACCTTTTGTTTGGCAAAGGTGAGGTGTTTTGCATCGAGCGGAGTTAGCTGCGATACAACGGGTCTTACAAAATCCTGCGCCCGCATTAAATCAATCAAAATGCCTTGCTTAATGCCAGTTGCCGAATCTAAAGTTGTGTAGTAGCGGTCCTTAAAAGCATTGCTTACAAAGTCACTAACAAAGCTCTTGTGATCTGCATTCCATTTTTTTACTATTGGTGCGCTTGTGCTATCGGCAATAAGACTTAAACCATTTTCGCTGATTAATTTTTCGAAAGCAATGTCGTTTTTGCTCCGTTGTGCATCACTCAATTTTAGTGCAGCTGTAATGTTTTTGTAATTGTAGGTATACGTGTTCATTCTGAAACCGGGTATAAATTTAATCCGGTTAATAAATGTGCTGTAGCTATTAGAAATTACATTCAGCTCATTGTTAAAATCGTTGTTAATGAAATTGTAATAACCTGGTGGATAAGCTTCGACGTTAACTTTTGCTGTGTCTGGTAGTTTAAAAGCGGTTCTGTAAGCATATTCATAATCCCAGTGATATTCCATCATCTTATTTGCATATTCTAAAAGAATGTCTTTTTTCTTTACCTGATAAGCTTTGGCCGAAACTTTACCCAGTTGATTAAGCGAATCTAATTTAGTTTCTTCAATGGCTTGTAGATCAAGTAGGTAGGCTTTATAATCGTTGGGTTTCATGCTTACCAGCTTTTCTTGTGTGCGCTGGTAATTGTACTGATCTATGCTGTTTAACTGCTTTAGGTTTTCGTTAAGTTGTGCTGCGCTGCCTGCATACTTAATCGGGCCATTTCCCAATACTAAAAAGAGTGTTTTGCCAGGTTCAAGGTAGATGTCGTTTTCATCGGCTACATCCGAACGCAAAAAGACCCTTTGCAAATGGTATACTGGTATTTTACGATAGAAATAGCCATTAGGCTCAATATTAACCAGGGCATTTTCCTGTTCGCCGGTAATGATGTTATCGATGGCAAGCATCAGGGTTTTGGTTTTCAGTTTAGCTGAATAATTTTTAATGTACCCGCTAAAAACAGCACTGTCGTTTTTTAACAGCGGGAGCTTATAAATTTCTTTGCTAAAAACCTGTGCACAGGTTTCTTTGTTGCTGCTTAACCGGGTCGAAAGTTTGCCTATAGTTAAGTTAAGCTCATTGTTTGCCAGTTTTTCTATGGTAATTTGTTCGGTAGCCTTATTGTTGCTTAAGGTAAGCGTATAGCTGTTGCCCTTTTGTGTAATTGTTTGGTAAGCCCAAACCTGCTGGTTGAGTACCACGCCTTTATTGTAAAAGGTAATGGCCAAATCGCTGTTTTTTTGGTTGTACCATTCGGTGTATAATGAAGCGGGTAGGGGTGTTTGCTTTTTGATCAGTTCAATGTCGTAAATTTTCCAGCCGTCGCTGCTGTCTTCGCCATAATCAATCATACTGGTTGTGGTGGCTATTTTTGGGAAAATAAGTTCGTAGCTTGTTTTTCCGCTTGCGGGCATGATATACTGCTGATTAAAGGGAATGCCTTTTGTGGTTCTGATAAACAATTTTTCCTTTGCACCATTTACCTGTATATAGGTGTTTTTGGGTATGCGGATCCAGTTTCCGGCAGGAGCAGTAGTTTCGAAGTTTAAAACCGTTGCTGTATCACTCAGGCTGATTTTAACAATTTTTAAGTTTGGATTTTTGCCATCAAAACCAACCAGCGGATCAGTAATGGTTTTTTGGGCCAAGCTGGTTAAACTAAGTGGTGCCAGCATGCAGGTTAAGGCCAGGCTTTTAAGTAAGGTGTTTAAGGGATTGGGTGAGGAGTTCATGGGTTGTTAATTTGATTAGAGGACTAAATTAATCAATTAAGCTATCCCTAAGCCTTAAATAATGTTAATTTTTTTGCTGTTGATAGTTGTATAAACTAAAAAACCGCTCAGTACACTGCGCAATAAATTGTTTGAATTTTATAATCAATTATTTGAATTGCGTAATTTTAAGAAACAAGTCTGCCTTAAATTTGTAGGAGGATAATACTTTAAAATTTAAACTTATGATAGCAACAAAAGGATATGCGGCGCAAAGCCCGACAACTAATCTTGCACCATGGAACTTCGAACGGAGGGAAGTTGGACCACATGATGTGCAGTTCGAAATACTTTTTTGTGGTGTTTGCCACTCCGATTTACACCAGATTAAAAACGACTGGTTTCCGGGGATCTTCCCAATGGTTCCGGGGCACGAAATTGTAGGCCGCGTGGTTAAGGTTGGCGATCACGTTAAAAACTTTAAGGTTGGCGATTTAGCCGGAACAGGCTGTATGGTAGATGCCTGTATGGTTTGCGAAAACTGTAAGCAGGATTTAGAGCAATATTGCCTTGAAGGGAATACCCAAACTTACAACGGTTTAGAGCGCGATGGCAAAACACCTACCTATGGTGGCTATTCGGATAGTATTGTGGTTAGGGAGGAATTTGTGCTTAAAATTGCCGATAATTTAAACCTGGCTGCGGTTGCACCATTATTGTGTGCAGGTATTACCACTTATTCGCCATTACGCCACTGGAAAGTGGGTAAAGGACATAAACTGGCGGTTTTAGGCTTAGGTGGCTTGGGTCACATGGCCGTTAAATTTGGTGTAGCTTTTGGTGCCGAGGTAACCGTATTAAGTACTTCGCCTAAAAAAGAAGCTGATGCCAAAAAGTTAGGTGCACACCATTTTGTGGTAACTACCGATCCGGCACAAGTTAAAGCAGCCACTGGAACGTTCGATTTTATTTTAGATACCGTTTCAGCTGAGCACGATTTTAACATGTACCTTTCGCTGTTAAGAACCAATGGAATACATATTTGCGTAGGTGTACCACCAAAACCGGCAGAAATTGCTGCCTTTAGTTTGTTGGGTGGCAGAAAAAGCCTTGCAGGTTCAGGTATTGGCGGAATTAAAGAAACCCAGGAAATGCTCGATTTCTGTGCTGCAAACAATATTGTTTCGGATATTGAAATGATTGATATGAAAGATATTCATACGGCATACGAACGCATGGAAAAAGGCGATGTACGTTACCGCTTTGTAATTGATATGGCTACGCTGTAGGCTACTGTTGATACTTTACGAAAAAACCGGGACATTAATGTTTCGGTTTTTTTGTTTTTTGTCTGTCGACTTGGCTATCAATGGGAGATCCAATAGTAGAATCGTCATTTCGACTGGAGCCAGCCGATTTTTCTCCGGTGGCGGAACGCCCGTCTGCATCGGGCAGGGAGAAATCCATCTATGCAGATTTAGCTTCGCTGAGCACTGCGTGGTTCTCGGCTACGTTGCACTCCACTACCAATGACAGATTAAAAACGATGTAATGTCTACTGTTTCATTGGCATTACTTCAACATTTAATTCAAGAGCAAGTTTATTAAGGTATTTTGTCTTTTGCTGCAGAAGTATCTGTTGGTAATTGG
>Ga0308169_10001079_pt1 | contig 33990 bp, 31 predicted proteins | sample PhyBR1_2_FD_202139 | JGI IMG/M metagenome (GOLD analysis project Ga0308169, IMG submission 202139) | Phyllosphere microbial communities from UC Gill Tract Community Farm, Albany, California, United States - DLSLSB.R1 | ecosystem: Host-associated > Plants > Phyllosphere > Unclassified | place...
CGAGGTGCCGGTCGACCGCGAGGTGCGCGTCGAGGTGCCCGTCGACCGCATCGTCGAGGTGCCCGTCGACCGCGTCGTCGAGGTGCCGGTCGAGCGCATCGTCGAGCGCGAGGTGCGCGTCGAGGTGCCGGTCGAGCGCATCGTCGAGGTGCCGGTCGACCGCGAGGTGCGCGTCGAGGTGCCCGTCGACCGCATCGTCCAGGTGCCGGTCGACCGCATCGTCGAGCGCGAGGTGCGCGTCGAGGTGCCGGTCGAGCGCATCGTCGAGGTGCCGGTCGACCGTATCGTCGAGCGCGAGGTGCACGTCGAGGTGCCCGTCGTCAAGGAGGTCCAGGTGCTCGCCCCTCGACCCGCCATGGCCGACGCCGGCGTCCAAGCCGCGTTCGACCTCGTCCCGCCGACCCCGGTACCGACCGCCCTCGCCCGTATGGAGGCCCGAGCGCTCCCGCACCAGGCGTCGCTGTCCAACCTGACCGAGCGCGGCGCGTTTGCGCACCCGGAGCGCGACCAGACCATCTCGTCGTTCGCCCAGCTCCAGGGGCTGCGCTCGCCGGCTCGCGCTCGCGGCGCACCGAGCGAGTCGTCCGACGACGACGCCCGCTCCGAGGCGACGGACCGAGGCGCCCCGAGCCGCCAGACCTTCTACACCGACACCGAGCTCGACTACGAGGACGCGCGCGAGTCGCTCGGCGGCGCCACCTCGTCTCTCGGCGGCGGCCGACCCTCTTTCGCCACCGCCCCTCGCCCCTCGTTCTCCGACAGCAGCAACCCGTCGCGCTCGACGTCGATCAACGACTTCGTCTCGGTCCGCTCGGGCCGCACGACTGCCTTTGGCGACGAGGCCGACAGCGAGGGCGAGCGCCTTTCGGGCACGGACGGCGAGCAAGACGACGGCGACGACGACGACGCGGACGACACGAGGGCGTTCCGCAGGACCTTGCGCGGCCGCCCCGCCGACTTTGCGCTCGCGCCGGCGGCGCCCGAGGTCGCCGAGGTCGAGACGCAGACGGAGCAGTGGGCGCCCGAGCCTCGCGTCGTCACGGTCTACGTCGACAAGCTCGTGTATGTGGACCGCCCGACCGAGCGCGTCGTCTACGTCGACAAGCCGTACGAGGTCGAGAAGGTCGTGTACCGCGACCGCCCCGTCGTGACCGAGAAAGTCGTGCGCGTCGAGGTGGACCGGCCCGTCGTCGTCGAAAAGGTCGTCGAGAAGGTCGTCGAGAAGATCGTGTACGTCGATCGGCCCGCTCTTGCGGCGGCTCGTGCTCCTCAAGCCGATCGCCGCGCGGCCGACCGCGACGACGGCGACCACGACGACGACGAGCTCGACATCTCGGCTGCGACGGCAACGGCGTTCCTCGGCGACGGCGACGAGTCCAGGCCAGTCACGCCGTCGCCCATCGGCAACAGCGGCTCGTCCTCGTTCTTCCCTTCGGCGCTGTCGACGGTCGCCAAGGACGGCAAGGGCAAGAGCAAGGAGGTCCTCCTCATGGGCCCGCCGCCGCTCCCGACCTCGCGCAAGACGCTGGCGAGCCGCAAGAGCGCCTCGATCGCCTCGACCAAGTCGCTCCGACAGGGTCCTCCGTCTCGCCCGACTTCGCCTCCTCCCGCCGACCTCCTCATCCGCGCCCAGTCGCCCGCCTTCGACGCCGAGTACTCGCGCCGCGCCTCCTTCCTCGCCCCGCCCATCCCGTCGTCGGCCGCACCGACCTTGCGCTCGCAGGCTTCGGCCATCTCGTCGGCGTCGGCCGCGGCAACGCCGCGCAGCGCGCGCCTCTCGCGCCAGCAGCTCTCGCAGCAGTCGACGTCGGCGCGCTCCGTCTCGGAGATGAGCATGCGCAGCGACGCCTCGCGCCGCCTCTCGATGGCGAGCGAGGCGACGAGCGACGGCGGGTACGACCTCGCCGGCGCGCCGCCCGTCCCGGGCTCGACCGGTGCGGCAGCAGGGCCGGCGTCGACCGACCCCGAGGTGATCCACTCGATCACGCAGACCATGATCGGCGAGTTCCTGCACAAGTACACGCGCCGCCGGGTCGGCAAGGGCATGTCGGACAAGCGGCACAAGCGCTTCGTCTGGCTCCACCCGTACTCGCGCACCCTCTACTGGTCGTCGGCGGACCCGGGCGCGCACACGACCAACTACACGGCCGCAAAGAGCGGTGCGTCCCTCTCCCCCTGCGTTCTCTTCCCTCCCGCTCGTCGTCGCCCCGACGCTGACTCTCCTCTCCCTCCTGCAGCTCACATCGAGGGCGTGCGCCAGGTCCTCGACCCGAACCCGATGCCGCCCGGCCTGCACCAGCACTCGCTCATCATCAAGACGCGCGACCGCGACATCGCCTTCACCGCCTCGAGCAAGGAGCGTCACGACCTGTGGTACAACGCCGTGCAGTACCTCCTCTCGCGCCCCGACGGCGTCGGCTCGGCGTCGTCGGCAACCGCAGCGTCGGCAGTGACGCCTACTGCTCGTCGCACGCGCTCGAGGACGGTCGGTGGCGACGAGTCGATCAGCAACTTCTTCGCCCTCCCGGGCGCGAGCGCGTCCGACTCGCGCCTCACGCCCAGGGCGCACCAGCCTTACTCGTCGCAGACTCTTCCCGCCAAGAGCTCGCGCCCTCTCGCCGCCGCCGCGTCGTCCGAGTCGCACGACCGCCGCCGGGCGAGCGGCATCCTCCTCGGCACGCCGCGCTCGTTGCGGTCGTTCGGCGGCCGCCCGATCGACGACGAGGACGGCAGTCTCGAGGTCGTCGACCGCAACGACGTGCCTTACGACTACGAGCACCGTCACGGCGACGACGAGGGCTTCGAGGGCCTCGAGAACCTGCGTTCGTGCTGCGACGGCGCCCACGACGGTGCGTCGCGCTCGAGCCTCTCCTTCCCCGCATTTTCTCTCGACACTCGCTGACTCACTCTCTCTCGCTCTCTTTCCTCCATGCAGTCGGCTCTCTCTCTCGGCACCGCCACCACCGCCACTCGCGCTCGCACCACTCTAGGTCGGACGGCGGCGACTCGACCCGCTCGACGACGCCCGCTCCCCGCCCCAAGTCGTCGAGCAACACGCTCGGGTCGCTCTCGCGCAAGATGGGCCGACTGACTACGCCGCGCAAGTCAGTCTCGTCGATCTCGGCGCCGTCGACCGCTCGCCCGCTGTCGCCCATCGAGAACCGGGCTGCGAGTCGTCGTTAAGGCGCCTCTCTCTCTCCCTCCTTCCACCTCTCCCTCCCTTCTCCTCTTCTCCTCCCCTTCGCTTTCTTGCCGTACTCGCGCACTCCTTCTTGAGCCTTCTTCCCCTGCGGCGCCCTCAGTGGCAGCCCGAGCCAAGTGCGCTCGCCCAAGTTTTATCTCGGCCGTGTAGACTCCTCTCTCCTGCGCTCGCAAATGCCTCGTTCTCAGTTTCCCTCTCTAAAGCTGTGCCGCTCGGCGAGGAGAGCTGCACGAGACAAGCTGTCGAACGAGTGGATGCAGAGCCGAGGACGAGACGCCTTTTCGTAGTCGCAGACGAGGAGAGAACGGGAAGCTACAAAGGAGGGCCGGGCCCGAGCACGAAGTGTGAAGAGAGAGACGCTGTACAAGGAGAGAGGCGAAGGGAGAGAGAGAGAGCGCGCGAGCGGCTGAGAGAGCGCCTCAAGCCGCCGACATGCGCGCGAGGAGCTTGGTGACCTTCTTGGCCTCGGCCTTGGAGAAGCCAAAGCCCGACGCCTCGGCGAGCGCGCGCAGGTGCTTGTCGTGCGAGGGCGGCGGCGGGAGGAGGAACTGGGTGCCGAGGACCTGTGTGCGTCGAGAGCGAGAGAGAGAGAGAGAGAGAGAGAGAGAGAGAGGAGAGGGAGGGAAAAATGCGGGGAAGAGGTCCGTGCGTCAGTTGCTGTTGCGCTCGATCTACAGCGGCGCAAGCTCTCGAGAGGGTGCGCAGCTACTCAAGATGACGAGCGAGAGAGAGAGAGGAACGCACATGCACAGCGCCGGCACGAACGGGCAAGTCCGTGTACGAGACCTTGACCGGGTGCGGCCTCGGCGGGCCGTCGTGCTCGTGGCCGCAGCCGAAGCGGCGGTACGGCGCCGACACGTGGTCGTCGTGCTTGTGGTCGTGGTCGTGGTCGTGGTCGTGGTCGTGCTTGTGGTCGCCGTCGTGGTGGCCGTGGTGCGGCGGGAGCGAGGGGAAGATGATGATCTCGCGCCTGCAGGAAGCGAGACGAGGGACGAGTCAGCCTCGCAAGTTCGAGAAAGACTTGCACGACACGTCGCAGTAAGTGCTGAGGAAGGAGAGAGGAAGAAAAGCGCACCTGACCGGGCCCTTGCCGAGGAAGCGGTGCGAGATGACGGCCACCTTGAGCGTCGCGTTCGGGTTGATCTCGGTGAGGAGCGTCGGCAGGACGTAGTGCGTCACGTTGGCGCGCCCGTACGGCGGGTGCTCGGGCGTGTGAGGCGGCGGTTGCGGGTGCGGGCCCTCGAAGCCGCCAAGCTCGGCGGGCGCAAGCCACGACAGGGGCACCTCGACGTCGACCTCGGTCTTGACGGCGTACTGGGCGACGATGTCGGCCGACGAGCCGTTCTTGACGTAGTCGCTGAAGAAGACGAGGTCGGGCACGACGTGGTAGCCGAGGAGGTACTTGAGGACGCGCTTGGCGAAGGGGAACGGCGAGTGGAGGAAGGCGGCGACCTTGAGCGGGAGGCGCGCGAACGCAAAGTTGGAGGGGACGAAGACGGTAAAGTCCCGGTCCTTGTGCTCGTCGGTGAGCTCGGCGAGGACGTCGTCAAAGTCGAGGTCCGAGAGGTCGCCCGAGAGGAGCGCGTCGTCGGCCGACGCCTGGGCCATGAGCGAGTCGTCGCCCTTGTGCGTCATCTCGACCTTCTGCGCCGCGTTGGTGAACAGGCCGAAGAACTTGGGCGCGAGGAAGAGCTGGTTGACCGGGCCGAACGGCGGCAGGAGCGGCTCGCCGATGAGGTGGATGACGCCGTTGCGGGCGAGGATGGTCGGGCCGCGCTTGTGGGCGTACGAGTTGAACTTGAGCGACGGGTGCGGATACGGGTACAGGTCGAGCGTCGGCTCGACGCGGACGCGGCTCTCGTCGATCAAGGTCGGGAGAGTTGAGCGGTCGGCGAGCTCGTGAGCGTGCCACTTGCCCTTGAGGACATGGTCTGCAGGAGGCGCAGAACGTCAATAACGTGCACAGGGAGAGCAGAAAGGTCGAGAGAGGGAGGAAGGCGACGCACACTTGCCGACGTAGGTGATGATCTTCTTGAAGATGCGCTTCTTCTCGTCGTCGCTGTCGGCGAGCTTGGCGAGCTTCTTGGGGGACAGCTCGCGCGAGTGGAACGGGTGCGACGCCGCGACCGTGTCGAACGCAGACGACGGGCCGGCGAGATGCTGCTCGCGCGCGGCGTCGCCGAGGTTGGCGAACTTGCCGCCCGGGTCCTTGCGCTTGTGCGGGTTCTGGAGGGCGTGGTTGTCGGGCGCGAGGAGCGTGATGTCTGCGAGGAGGAAGAGGGTGCGCAGTCCGCAGCGTCAGCATCGGCGCAGCACAGGGTTCGAGGAGGAGGAGAAGGTCGACGCGCCGTCCTTTTCGAGGAGAGCGGCGGCCTCGGGGCTGAAGTTGATGAGCCAGGCGAGGTGATTGAGCGGGAGGTGCTCGGGCGAAGGGTGGTGCTCGCCGTCGTCGCCCTTGTCGCCGGCGAGCCCGAGGCCCTTGCGGAGCTTGTGAGCGAAGCCGCCGGCGGTCAGGTGCTCGGGCTCGTGGTGGGGCTTCTTGTAGGTGGCGTTGACGATCTCGAGGATGGTGTAGTCGCTGAAGTCGAGGACGGGGGGCGGGAGCGGGTGGTGAGGAGGGTGGGGGAGCGTCGCCGCCGAGTCGTCCGAGTCGTCCGAGGCGAGGTCGACGAGGTGGGCGACGGTGTGCTTGAGCGAGTCGGTGATGGAGTGCTCGACGGCGAGGAAGTCGTCGACCGAGAGCTCGGGGATGTCGTGCTGCTGCTGCGAAGGCTCGAGTGGGGCGGCGAGGCGGTCGCCCGAGGGCTGGAGGACGAAGGGGGGCGCGGCGAGGGCGGCGGTCGCGAGGAGCGAGAGGGCCGAGACGATGCTGGCCTTCATGGCTGGTGCTCGTCTGGGCTGGGTGTGGTGCGAGAGAGGGAGAGAGGCGAGCCCTTGCAAGCTTGGCCGGTTCCCGAGGCCGACGTCGTCGTCGCAGCTTCGGCACCTCGGTGGTCTCGCGGATCGCAGCTCGCTCCTTGCGCGCTCTGCTCTCGAGCGCAGCCTCGATCTACGAGCCCGCCCTCCCAGCTGGCTACGCGCACCCTGCGCCTCGTCGAGGTCCTCTCCCTCGCCGTCCAATCGCACCGCCTCATCGCGTCGCCGACTCGGCCGGCCCCCCTCTCTCGCTCGCCGGCTCCTGCACACGGCCAGATCTTGCTACCGGCCCTGTGCAGCAGTAGGCATGCTCTGCTCGCTCGGGACAGCTCTCCTCGACGAGTTCCGCTGGCTCGACGACGACGGGCTCGAAGCCGAGAGGCCGCGCGAGGTCAGGCTTGGCGGTGGAGGGGTGTACGGTGCGTGCAGCTCGATGCCACCTTTGTCTTGTGCTCGACTGACTCCAGGACGCGCAGCTGCAATCGGTGCTCGGGTGTGGTCGCGCGACGTCGGCCTCCTCGTCGACCGCGGCCCCGACTTTCCGTCGGCCGTACAGCGGCAGCTCGACTCGTTCGGCCCTGTCTGGCACTACCGAGGCGTCGATACATCAACGCCGAGGGTGCGCACCGCCAGGTGCCGCCTCAAACCGGGCCGAGCGACGCTGACTCGCCTCACGACCTCCTGCTCGCAGGCTCTCAACCTCTCTCGCCCGCCATCCTCAACGCGCGACTTCTCCTACCTCACCCCACCTCCAGAACGGTCCCTCGACGACCTCTCCGCCATCACGACCCTCGACAAACTCTCGTTCCTGCACCTGTGCTGCCCACCGTCCTCCCTCGCCGCCCTCCTCCCCTCCCTCGCCGACCTCTCGGGCGCACCCCAGCTCGTCTACGAACCCATCCCCTTCGCCTGCACGCCCGTCGAGCTGCCTCAGCTCGCCGACCTCCTCTCGCACGTGCGCGTCTTTTCGCCCAACCACGACGAGGCCGCCGCCCTCCTCGGCGTCCCTGCGCCTCCTTCAGCAGCGAGCGGCTCGCACGTCGAGCAGCTCGCACGGCGCTTCCGCAAGCTCGGAGCGCGCGACGTCGTCATCCGGGCGGGCGAGCGCGGCGCGTTCGTCCTGCCCGACGGAGCGCTCGAGGGGAGCTGGGTCCCTCCTTTCCACTCGAGCGCCGACAAGGTCAAGGACACGGTCGGCGCGGGCAATGCCTTTCTCGTGCGTCTCTGCTCTCACTCTCTTGCTCTCTGTGCGGCGTGCGCGGGCTTTGAGCCGAGCTCTGACGACGGGCTCGAGCGTTCGCAGGGAGGTCTCATGGCCGGGCTCGCGCTCTCGCACGACATCGAGCGCGCAGCTCGCTACGGCGCCGTCTCGGCCGGCATCGTCGTCGAGTCGATCGGCTTGCCGGTGCTCACGACGAGCGAGAGTGAGAAGGAGGAGGAGCTGTGGAACGGACGGTCGGCGCGGGCGAGGCTCGAAGACATGGACCGGTAGAGCAAGAGGAGGACGAAGAGAACGGTGTACATTGCGAGTGCGCTCGGATCTGGAATGAGAGATACGAAAGAGAGAGGACTGGGAGTACAAGAGGAGAAGGAGTGAAGAGGGAGGAAGGGGCGACGGTGTCGAGGGCCGGGTGCGAGGGGAGGGGCTGCGCGTCGTGCGAGGCGGTAGGGCAAGGCTTATGAGCCTGTTGCGTCATTGCTGAGCCGTGCAGGTCGACCTGGCGAGCTTGCGGCGGTGCGGGTTGGCGATGAGGAGGAGGACGAGGAGGGGCGAGAGAGGCGAGTCGAGGCGGCTGAGGCGTGGGCGGGCAGCTGCGCGTCGAGGTGCGCGTGATCTGTGTGGCCATGGCTGAGCAGCGGTCGAGTGCGCAGAGCCAAGGAGCGAGGCGGCGAGAGCTCGTCGTCGTCCTCATCTCTCGCTCCCCCACAACTCGACTGGGCCCGCCTCTCGACGCGCAAGACGGCCTGGGTGCATGGAGTGGCGCAGGGCATGGATTATGGCTACCTCGGACGCGATCCGCTCGTCTCGCAGACTCCACGCTCGCTGAACATCGCGTGCGTCTCCCCTGTCCACCTCCCTCTCCTCGTCCCTCCCTCCTGCTACCCAGGCTGACCTTTTCGACCTGTGCACGCAGCCTCGTGTCCGACTACTTCTACCCAAAGGCCGGCGGCGTCGAGAGCCACATCTATGCCGTCGCTCAGTCCCTCGCCAAGCGCAACCACCGTGTGCGCTCCCTTCTCTCTCTCGCGCTCTCTGCCACCAGCGCGAGCCTCGACAGCTGACGGTGCGCTTCTTCACACAGGTCGTCGTCGTCACGCACGCGTACCCGCCTCGCAACGGCGTGCGCTGGCTCCCCAACGGCGTCAAGGTCTACTACATCCCCGTCCAGCCTCTTCCGCCGACCCACGTCCACGCGACCCTGCCCAACTTCTTCACCGCCCTCCCGCACCTCCGCTCGATCTTTGTGCGCGAGTCGATCGACATCGTCCACGCGCACGCCTCGCTGAGCGCGCTCGGCATGGAGGCCATCATGCACGCCCGCGCCATGGGCATCCGCGCCGTCTTCACCGACCACTCGCTCTTTGGGCTCGGCAACATGGCCGAGATCTGGGGCAACAAGATGCTCAAGGGCTGCCTCAGCGACGTCGAGGCCGTCATCTGCGTCTCGCACACCGGGTCCGTCCCCGCTCCCTCAACTCGGGCGCTCTCTCTCGCCGCCGTGCTCGCACTGACGCCCGTCGCACCCGCTCGCAGCAAGGAGAACACGGTTCTACGAGGCGCGCTCAACCCGTCGATCGTTCACGTCATCCCGAACGCCGTCGTCGCCTCGCAGTTCCGCCCCGCCGAGCCCGTCCCTCCAGTCCCCGACATCCGTGCGTCCTCCCCTCTGCTCTTGCCGCACCTCTCGCACAAGCTCAGACTGAAGCTCAGAATCTCTCGCAGTCAACATCGTGTGCATCACGCGCCTCGTGTACCGCAAGGGCATCGACCTTCTCATCGCAGCGCTCCCCAAAGTTTGCGCCCTGCACCCGGACGTGCGCTTCCTCATCGGTGCGTCGCTCTCTCTCCTCTTCACTCGCGGTCTCTCCTTGATCGTGACGCTGACTTTGCTCGCTCTGCATGGCAGGAGGGGACGGCCCCAAGATCGTCGAGCTCGACCAGATGCGCGACAAGTACCAGACGCTCCTGCGCGACCGAGTCGACCTCCTCGGCCCCGTCAAGCACGAGCACGTTCGCGGCGTGCGTCCTCTTCCTCCTTATCGCCTCTTCGCCCGAGCCCGAGCGCTGACTCCCGCTCTCGACCGCCCTGCAGCTCCTCGGCCGCGCCCAAATCTTCCTCAACCCGTCGCTCACCGAGGCGTTCGGAATCGGCATCCTCGAGGCGGCGTGTGCGGGCCTGTTCGTCGTCTCGACGCGCGTCGGCGGCGTGCCCGAGGTGCTGCCGCCGGGGCTCGTCGAGTTTGCCGAGCCGGACGTCGACGGTGCGTCGCTCTCTCGCTCTCATCGGCGCACACGGCGCTCTCTTCGTCGATGCAGTGCTGATCGGGCTCCCTTTGAGCGCGCAGACCTCGTGCGGGCCATCTCGCGCGCCATCACGCACGTGCGCTCGGGCGCGCACGACCCGCTCGCGGCGCACGCCCAGCTCGGCGCCGTCTACTCGTGGAGCGACGTCGCCGAGCGCACCGAGCGCGTGTATCGCGCTGCCATGGACGTGCCGAGGGTGCCTGTCGTCGAGCGCTTGCGCAGGTGCGTCTCTCTCGCTCTCGCTCAGCCGCGCTCGGACCTCGGCTGACGTTGTGCGCTCGCTCGCTCGACAGGTACTACGGGACAGGCGCCGTCTTTGGCAAAATCATGTGCATCATCGTCATGGTCGAGTACGTCCTCCTCGCCCTCCTCGACTACTTCTCGCCCCGGAGCCGGATCGAGCGGGCGCCCAAGTTCGACCTCGAGCGGTGGAAGCAGGTGCGCCCCTATCTCGCCATGTCGCGCTCTCACTCGAGGCTCGAGAGGGACACTGACTCGGTACACCATGGCCCGCGCGCAGATCTGCCGAGACGAGCTCGCCAATGAGGCTCTTGCGGACGCTGCTCTCGCAGTCGAGGAGAGAGACGATGTAGGGCAAGACGATGGCAGTGCAAAGCTAGACGTGTAGCAACATGAGTCACAAAGAGAGAGACGACGACGACGACGAGATCTATCGAGAGCACAGAGAACGAGGGAGAGAGAGGGAAGCACGACCAGGACGAGGAGGGTCACCTCAGGAAGCGGTTCTTGTCGCGCTCCTCCTTCTTCCTCCTCCACTCCTCGTCCTCCTCCTCACGCTCGAGCTGCTCGGGCGTCGGCGGCAGCTTGAGCGTCTCGCCGTCGTGCAGGTCGAGCTGCTGCGGGTCCTCCCAGTCGAGCTCCTCGAAGAACTCGTTCTCGAGGCCGTGCGCGCGCTGCGCGGCGCCCGACTCGGCGTCGTCGATCGCCTGGAAGAGGACCTCGGCTTCTCGAGGGGCGCGGGTGCGACCGCTAAGCTGCGAGCAGGAAAAGAGAGAGAGAGAAAGGTAAGTTCACGCGCGCCAAGCGCGAGCGAAGGGAGAGCGAGGACGACGCACAATGTCCTTCTGCGTGATACCAGGCCAAAAGTAGACGCGCTCGGCCTCGTCGAAGCGGTACAGGATGGCCTGACCGACGAGCTCGACGCCAGCATCTGCGAGCCGAAGTTGATCATCAGCGAGACGGCTTCTTCAGCGGCTGCGTCGACGAGGAGGAGCGAGAACGCACAGAGGCCGCGAGTCTTGACGTAGCTCATGACGGGCTGGCGGTCGACGCCCATCTCGATGCTCGTCCCGCCGCCGTACACGCCCGCCGCGACCGAGATCTCGGACCCGATCGTCACCTTGTGCGACGCGAACGAGTCGACCGCTTCTTGCGTGCGCAGGATGAGGACGCAGTCGAACAGGTCGAGGCCGGCCATGAGGCCGACGGCGAGGTTGTTGGGCGAGATGAACGAGGGAGCAGACCAGCCTGCGCGAGCGAGACGAGGTCAGCGTTCGTCCTCCTCCCTCGAAGCAGAGAGTGCGAGAGGGGGACGCACTGCCGTCCTCGAGCCTCGCCAAGATGACGCCCGTCCCGCCTGCACCGCCGAACGGTGCGATGCCGTTGCGCAGCGACGAGAAGACGACGAGGCCTTTCGCCTGGCGGAAGACGCGCGCCGGGATCTTGCGCTGGATGCGCCGCTGGATCTTCTTGCCCGTCTTCTCGTCCTTCTTCTCGACCTTGGCGCCGACGCCGTCGACCGTGAAAGCTGCGGGCGGAGCGACGGGCGGGGGAGGTCAGCTCGAGTCGGGAGAAGCCGACGAGGAGGAGGCGAGAGGGAGCGCACCTTTGATGATGCGCGCGGCCTTTTCCATCTCCTGCACTCCATCGTTGCTCGTAGGCCAGAACCGCTCGGCACCAACCTGCGGGGCAAGCGGGCGAGCGAGGTCAACACCGCCTCCTCACCTCATCACGGAGTCGGAGACAGAGCGGGAGAGAGAGGGACGCACGCCTTCTGCCCAGCCGTTGACCCTGGTGCCGAGGTTGTCCGAGATAGCGATGCCCTTGTACATGGCCGACTCGCCCCAGCTGTTCCACTGCCGCTTCCACCACCCCTGCTTCTCGGGAGGGAGGAGAGGGTCGGCGGGCGGCTTTGCCGGCACGAGGCGCTTGGGCGGAGGCGGGTGCGACGCGACTGGCTCCATGGCGGTGCGTGGAGCGCGGGCGTGAGTGTCGGGACGCGAGTGCGAGGCGAGCGAGGTCGGGCTTCGCAGCGAGCTGGTCGAAGGTCGGCCCGCCCTCACAAACGCGCTGCCCCTGAAGCTGCGAGCCTTCTAATCGCGGCCGTAATCGCAGTCGTAATGCAGGTGGAGGCGGTGCTTACCCTCGCCGGCGACGGAAGTGGAGGTGCCGCGGTCCGAGCCAACGCGGAACCGCACGGTCCGCTCGACGCCTTTCTCCTTGGCCGCTGCTCGTGCACGCAGTGCTCACTCGTTCTCGACAACTAGCAGGCTCTCGCTAAGCTTCGTAACCCGAGAGCGACTAGCCGTTCCTCGGCTCCCTCGACGATAGCTCCCTCGGCTCTCTCCTCTCTTGAGCGAGCGCAGCGCGTAGCGGAAACGTAACTAAGTCACTGGTATGACCTCGCTCATGATCTACGGCGCCTGCGCCTTCTCGTCCACCCGCGCCGGACCCTTCTCTCCGTCGTGCGCACCGACCGCGAGCTGGTCCTCCATGGCTGCGGCGAGGAGGTCCTCGCGCTGCTCCTCGGCTGAAGGTGCGGGTGCCGCTCGAGGTGGGAGCGTAGGCGGGAGCGTCGAGGGCGTAGAGCGAGCGGGGAGAGGCGGTGGAGGAGGAAGGGAGGTCGGCTTCGAGTCGGCGAGTGGTTGGGGCGGGGCTGAGTCGGCGTCGGCGGGCGGGGCGGACGAAAGAGCGCCGACGGCGAAAGGAGCGGAAGGGGTAGTAGAAGCGGACGAGGCTGGCTCGCTGTCGACGCCCTGCTGCTGGTGGTACTCGGGCGGCCCGTCGTGCTCGGGCTCGGGCGTGCCGGTCCCAGGCGTCGCGCCGCTGTGCGCCGAGTCCTTGGTCTCGAACGGCTGCACGAACTCGAACTCGGCACCGTGCAGGCGCTGAGCGTAGCCCGTCTCGGCGTCTCGCAGCGCGACAAAGAGCGGCGCGGCGGCCGAGGTCGGCTTGAAGTGGCCGGTGAGCTGCAGGCGGGCGGGCGAGGAGGAGAAGCGTCAGCGCGACGAGCAAGCAGAGTCTGAACGAGGAAACGAGGAAGATGGACGCACAATCTCGCGCTGCGTCACGCCCTTGCACGAGTAGATGCGCTCGTTCTCGTCGAACCTCGTCAGGTACGCCTGCGCGACCGCCTCGGCGCCGGCGTAGAACCCTCGCGAGCGCAGGTAGCTGTACACCGGGCTGCGGTCGGTGCCGGCCTCGGCGATGGCGCCTGCGCCGTACGTGCCCGCCGCGACGCCGATCTCGGCGCCGAGCGTGACCTTGTGATTGTAGAACGTGTCGAGCGCGGCGTCAGTCATGATAGTGAGGATGGCGTCGAAGACGTCGCTGCAGGGGCAGGGGCGCTCGTCAGCTGTGCGCTAGCGCTCGGGGGAGAGAAGGGGAGGGAGGGGAGGGGAGGGAGAGCGAGGACGCACACGCCGAGCATTAGACCAGCGGCGAAGTTGCCCGGCGCAATGACGGACGGCGCCGACCAGGTGCCGTCGGGGAGGCGAGCGACGATGACGCCGCTCCCTCCTGCGCCGCCGAACGGCGCGACGCCCGTGCGGAACGACGTGTAGACGCAGATGCCCTTGGCGTTACGGATGACCTCGGCGGGGATCTTCTTGAAGACCTTGCGCTTCTTGGTCATGCCCTTGTCGTCCTTGTCGGCGACCTCCTTCTCGATGCCGTCGACGGTGAAGGCGCGCAGGATGCGGACGCACTTGGCGACCTCGGCGGGAAAGTCGTCCGTCGTCGGCCACCACCGCTCGCCGCCGACCTTGGCCGTGAGGTCGTTGGCGTGCACGCCGATGGCGTCGGACACGACGAGGGCCTGTTGCAGTGCGAGCGAGAGTGAGCAAGCCTTCCTCGGCCTCGGTGGGGGCGGAGGAGAGGCGAGAGCGGGGCGAGACGCACCTTGTCGAGCGCCTTCATGCCCCAGACTGCGCTCTTGGCCTTTGCGCGCTCCTTCCACGACTGCTTGGCCGGGTCGGGCGGTGGTGCGGGTGCTGGAGCGGGCGCCGAACGTCGAGGAGGAGGAGCGGACATGGCGAAAGGCGCAGGCGGCGCGGTGGTGGTGGCGGATGTGCCGGGTCGCGAGGAGAGCGCAGCGCAGACGAGCGCACAGCTGGAAGCGGTTGTGAGGGCGAGGGAAGAGCAGGAGCGAGGTGCTCCACTCGCCGACCTCGGCGCTCGCGGGCTGGCTTGAATTCTGAGACGGCCTTTTTCACACTCTCGCTGGCCGACGCGCTCGAGCAGAACTTGTACAGCACGAGACCAGGGAGCGAGAGCTGCGCGCCATGCGGCGGAAGGTCACCTCGACCTCGATCGCCTCGACCACAAGCCCGGGTCGGCGCAGAAGCTCTTCGACTGCTCGTCTCGACAGGGAAGACCGAGTCTCGTTCTGTGCATCTACGCCTGCTCTACGTCTCCCTCGCCGCCATCGCCGCCGTGCCACACGCCGTCCTCCTCGCCGACGCCGGGCCCGAACAGCTCGAGCGCCGTCTGCGTCGTGACCCTCGCGACCTCGTCAAGCGCGACGCCCTTGAGCTTGGCGACGCACCACGCGACTTGGCCCGTCGTGCACGGCTCGTTGCGGCCCTTGACGGCCTTGCCCGGCGCCCACCGCTCCTTCTTGACCGCCGCGGGCACGTAGCGCGCTTTGGCCTCGGCGTGCGCGGCGTTGTTGATCAGGTCGCCGAGGAGGGCGTGCGCAGCGTACGACGCGCCGATCGAGCACCAGGGGCAGTCGGACTCGAGGAGGATGCGGTCGAGCGGCAGCGCGCGCACCGTGTCGAGGTTCGACGCCGTCTTGAGCGAGCAGCCGTTGATGCCGATGAGGAACCCGGCGGCAATGAGCTCGAGCGCCTCGTCGGCCTCGCCCGTGAACGAGTGGGCGACGCCTCGGAGCGGCTTGCCGTGCGCGCGCAGGGCGGCGATGAAGTCGGGGTGGCAGGCTCGAGAGTGGAGGAAGAGGGGGAGGCTGTGCTTCGAGGCCAGCTCGAGCTGCGGCGGGAAGGCTCTGCGCGCGCGCCGGAAGTAGAAGACATCAAGTCAGTACAGCTGATCGTGAGGAAGACATGCCGCAGAGCGGGCGAGGAGGGAGCAGCGCGACGCACTTGAGCTGAGCCTCCTTGGACGCCAAGTGGAGGCGGTCGTAGTCGAGGCCGCACTCGCCGATGAAGAGGGCCTTGCCCTTGCCCTTGCTGTCGACGATGAGCTGGTCGAGCGCGTCAAAGTAGGCCGTCGCGCCGCCGGGGAACTCGTCTGGCTCGGTCGCTCGACAGGGGTGGCAGCCGACGGTCGCGTACAAGCCCTCTGCGCGGTCGGGAGGGTACACATCAGCGTTATAGATCTGTGTGGATGTGGAAGTAGGAAAGAGAGGGCGGACGCACCGTGCTGCTGTGCGAGAGCGAGAACCTCCTTGCTGCCTTCGAGGCAGTCGCCCGTCAAGAGCTGCATGCCGACGCCAGCTCGCCGCGCTCGTCCGAGAATGTCGGCAAAGTCATCTGCAACGGTGTGAGTGTCAGCCTGGTCAGGGCATGGAGGAGCAGAGCGTCGAGGCTGCAGAGCGAGACGGACCTGCGTGAGCCTGCTTGCCATGGTACTTGCCGCGGAAGACGGGGTCGCCCAGGTTGGAGCCGATGTCTGTGTGCGTAGCTTGTCAGTGCTGAACAGGCTGCACGGGCTGCAGGAGAGGGGAACGAGGACTTGCCGATGAGGCGGGGTGGGGTGGAGGCCGACGACGACGAGGCGGGAGCTGCCATGGCGCGGGCGAGTCGGGGCAGCCAGGTGGTAGGAGCGTGTGTAGCAGCACGCAAAGCCACTTTGAACCTAGGGCGAGTGACTGGGGCGAGGTCGAGCCGGCTCTCGTCCTCCTCGTCCTCACCTCTCTGGTCTGCTCCACTCTCGGCGATGACGACTCGCACGACCGGCCTGCTCCCTGCAGAGCTGTGGGACCACGTCTTGGCCCTCCTGCCGCCCCACGATCAGCAGCACACGGCCCTCGCTCTCTCGCGCGCCTTGCCCCGCGCCGACCCTTCGCCGACCTCGCTGTTGCGCCACATCCGCATCACCCGCCCTCGCCAGGCACTCCAAGCCGCCCAGGCCCTCCGCAAGCCTTACAAGGACTCGGCCAAGGCCATCCGCACCGTCACCGTCGAGGTGTGGCGGGACGACCAGCAGCTCGTCGTCAACCTCCTCCTCGCCATCCCTCGCCCGACCAGCGTCAGCCTCACCGTCGGGCCTCTCGCCGCACCAGAGCACCTCGAGGACCTGGTCGACCCGGCGTCGATCCATCGCTCGGGCAGGTGGCGCCACCTCGAGCAGCTCTCGTTCCGCTTCAACCCGTACAGCGTTCAGAAATCCTACCACACGTTCCTCAAGGTGCGCTCCCTTTCGCTCGAGCTGCCAGCGAGACAGCTACTGACGGTATGCACCTGTAGGGCGCCTACTACGACACGGCTCCGCTGTCGCTCGCCCGCTGCGACCCGCACGACCTCCCCCTCCTGCGCCGCCTCTCGTTCATCCAGGACCTCCCGCCGACGTACGGCATCGTGCGCAAGGCGACGCCCGCGTTCGGGCTCGCCGACCTCGATGAGGCGCTCGACGAGGCGGCGGCGCCAGACGCTGCTCCAGAGCCCGAGCCGGTCGTCTACGCTTCGGTCGGCGGCAAGTTCGGCCGCGTCCTCAAGCACGACAAGATGGACTTTGCGCAGCCCATCGTCTTCTTCCAGCTCGGCTGCATCACGCACCTCGCCCTGTCGCCCCTCGCCGCCCAACTCTCGCACCTTACCCTCCGCATCCCTCGCCGCGCCCTCCTCCCCGCCCTCGTCGACCTCGCGCCGACCGAGAAGCGCGCGCCGTTCCCCTCCCTGCGACACCTCGACCTCTCGACGACGCACGTCGCTGACGACGCGCGCGTGCCGACCCTCCTCCGGCTGTACCCCTCGCTCGAGGGCCTCGTCCTCGATCGGTGCAGCGGGCTCGTCGGGCAGGACGCCGTCGACGAGGCGACAGCGCACGCAACGCTCAAGTGGCTCGGTGCGTTCCCTTCTCTCTCTCTTGTTCTCAGGCCCGCGCCGGCCCAGACGGCTGACCCTGCACCTGGTTGCTTGCAGGCAAGTGCTGCGGCGGCAGTGGCCTCTCTCGCGCCGACGAGGCCCTGCGCGTCTGGCGCCGCATCTCCAAGGCGCGCCCGACCGACTCGCCTTCGCCCTCGCCCTCGACCTCGACCGACGCGCCCATCGCGCCCGTGCGCGACCTCGTTGTCCTCCCGCCGATCCCCGCCCTGCGCACGCTCGGGCTCGGGCTCCACTCGCGCCTCGGCAAGCGCACCGTGCGCGCGTGGGAGACGGCGTTCGACGAGGGGTACGGCGAGGCGGTGCGGCGCGCGGGCGAGCGCGTCGAGGATGGCGCCGAGCGGTGGGCGCGGTGGGAGAGGAGCGGGCGGCTCGACCGCGATCGGGACGCGCGCGTCGTCGTCTTCGCCGACCAGCTCGAGCTCGGCAGGGAGGGAGGCCTCCCCGTCGAGCTCGTCGAGGCGCTGCGCGACGCCGCAGGCGGACCGGGAGCCGGCGCAGGACCCGACGGCGCAGCGCACGAGCCCGACCCGGTCTTCCGCCGGTTCTGCGCCCAGCGCAACCTCGTCCCGCTGTCTCCCTCGGCGTGCCCCTCGTCGCTCATCTCGTCGGTCGCGCGCGCCCTCGCGCTCGCCTACTCGTCGGCCCAGTCGGGCTTTGCGCTGTGCCTCACGCCCGACTGCTCGGATCGCCCGGGGCGGGCGCACCTCGTCGTCGGTCCGGGAGGAGGGGCGGCGCCCGAGGACGCCGAGACGAGGGCGGAGCGCGAGCGCCGGGCGTGGAGCGAGGAGTGGGAGGAGGAGCGCGGGGTCGGCGGGTGGAGGAGGGCGAGAGAGGAGCACAAGGAGCGCTGCGCGCACCTCGAGGGGAGGAGGGCGTGGGCGCTGAGCGAGGGCGAGGACGACTAGACGGCTCGACAAGGCGAGTAGAGGAGGAGCAGGATAGACGCGCAGGAGCAGCTGCATCGCAAGAGCTCGTACATCTCGCACGGTCTCGTCGCTGCTCTCGTCATGTCTAGCATGGCTTGCTGCCTGCGATGTACGCTTCAGTCTTGAGCCAGAAAGCTTGAGCAGGGCGGTACTTGGGCGAGGAAGTGGGTGCGTCCTCTCTTGGCCTCCTCGCCAGCCCGCCGTCGTCGGCGTCAGCCTCGGGCGCCTCGACAGTGCTTCGCCTCGACAGCAGAGGCCTATCCCCACGCCCTCCACCTGCGCCCGCACCTCGCAAGCGCCTCGCCGCAGCGCTCACCGCCCACCTGACTTCATCAGCGACACCGGCTTCCACTCCCTCTCACGACTCGCCACGACCTCGGGGCTGCGTTTGGACCACCATACAGGCCACCTAGCACAACTATGGTGGCCCCGAACCCGTTCAAGGTGCGCAGACTCTTCCCCTTGTGCTCGCTCCCCCTCCCTGCACCGCCTCGCTCCTCGCGCGCGCTTGAGAGAAGCACAGAGCTGACTCCTGAGCGCCCTCGCTACAGACGTCGTGGCCTTCAGCACTCGCTCGGGCGCATCCAGATTTCGACCAAGCTGCGCAAACGAGGTGCGCTGCTCGTCCTCGTCCATGCCGACGCGGTCGTTGCTCCCGAGCTGACCCAACCTGCCGTGCCGTCACAGACCTCGCCTTGGGCCTGTCGCCGGCCCGTCCACCACATCCACCGATCCCGACTCGAGCACCGCCCTCCCCCAACCCCTCGTACCCTCCACCGCCGCCACCGAGGTCCCGCCTCGTCCGCCGTTCCGGCCCATCTGCCCTCCCGCCGACCGCCCTCTCACCTCGAGTGCCGCCAAGCCGCCCATCACACGCCCAAAGTCCATCGCGCCGCCTCCCGACCGCGACACGCCCGTGCGTCGCTCGGCGCGCATTGCCGCCCTGCGCCAGCAGTCGCACGTCGAGCACTCGGACAACGGGCCGACCGACTCGCCGACGTGGCGCCCGCATCATGGCGGTCTCGAGGCGCAGCACTCGGTCGAGCGCGACGTCGGCACGCGCGAGCAGGCGCAGGCGCAGAGGCGTCAGCCGGTCGTGCTCGTCGTCGACTCGGACTCGGGCGAGGACGACGAGGTCGTCGCGCCGGCGGCCGAGGTCAAGGCCAGCGTCATCACGCTCTCGGACTCGTCGCCCGACTCGGTGACGCTCGCGGCGTCGAGCCAGCAGGGCGACTCGTCGTTCGAGGGCAGCAGCTCGGAGAGCTCCGACTCGTTCCCCTCGCCGGCGCGCGCGTTCGGGCTGCGCTCGGGCGCTTCGAGCTCGTTGTGCGACAACCCGGGCCCGTCGGCGAGCGGGGCGGGCAAGATGAGCGCCCGCACAGGCGTCGAGGTCGGCGAGCCTGTGCGGCGGAGCGTCGCCGAGTCGACCGCTTCCACCGCCGCCGCCGGCGAGTTCGACTTCGAGGAGCGCGGGTTCGACGAGGAGCGCCCGGTGCAGCAGCTCGAGCAGGACGGCGAGCCCGTGTTGGGCGAGATCAAGAGCGAGGAAGATGGCGTCGTCGCGGTCAAGGAGGAGGGCGACTCGGACGAGCGCCTCGTCCCGCTCGCGTGGCGCTACGCCCTCCTCAGCCCGAGCGAGTACGTCTCCCTCACGCCGCCGATGTCGGCCACCGGCTCTTCCTTCGACGTCAAGTCCGAGGAGGTCGACTCTAAAGCGTCGGTCATCCCGCTCGAGGCGGCCGACAACATCACCCTCTCGGCATCGCCTCGCCCTCTCGCCGGGCCCGCCTCGTCCTCTACCCTCCCGTACACGGTCATGCAGGAGGACGCCGAGCCGACGCTCACGCCGCGTCCAGCTCCCGTCGCTCTTTCGTCCGACGACTTCCCCTATCCCGACCCGCCTTCGCCCGAGCTCGCCCTCCCGCCGCCGCCCACCGCTCTCGAGCCCTCACCTACACCGCATGTGGGACAGCTCGACCGTCCCGCCTTCGAGACGTCGCTCGCCGCGGGCCCGAGCGACGTCCTCCTCCAGAACGCGGCCGACGACTCGTCGCTGCGCGCGCACGGCTCGGCCGATGCTGCCGCGGCCGCCGAGGTGGACGCCGACGAGGACGTGCGCCGGCCGGAGGAGGCGTCGAGCTCGGCAGGCTTGGTCTCCAATGCGCACGACGAGCAAGACGTCGGGCGCACGGGCCTCGTCGTCGACGACGAGACGGAGCAGGCGGCCGCCCAGGCGTTGCTGATTCTCGCTCGTCGGGCCGAGGGAGAGTGGTGCATCGTTGCGTGACGGGTCGGGCAAGGGACCGCCGGTCGCGCGAGCAGAGGAGGAGGGGGGAGGGGGAGAAGGAGGAGGTCGCCCTGTCTTTGCCATTCTGTTCGTGCCGAGTCTGTCTCTCTCTGTGTCGTCTCTACTATCGCATTGCAGCTCCTTTGCCTTTCAGTCCAACCGTTTTGCGCATTGGATAGCGAGGGATTCGTCGAGCGAGAGCACAGCTAATGCCGATTAGGGCAAGTCAAGCGCGCCCGGCTTATACTCCTCGCTCCGCTCCCGCTCGCCCTCCCGACTGGGCACTCGACTTGGGCCTCGGTTCGCGACCTGCACCACTCGTCAGCATCTCTGTGCATCGCCTGCACCGCCAGCCGCCCTCGCCCCCGGCGCAGAACCACCTTGGCGCGTCCTCATCAGCGCACCTCGTCGACCGACCTCTCTCGACACCGACGGCGACTCGTAGACTGGCGGACGCCTTTCGACGAGGTCCGAGAAGGTACAAGACGCGCTTGAAGCAGGGCGGGCGGGCTCTACTGCAGCGGGAGAGCAGGTGCGTCCTCGTCCTCCCCGCTCCTCCTCTTGGCCCCCCTCGTCGGCCCTCCCTCGCACGCTCCAGCTCCTCGAGACGCTCCGACGACGCGACGATGAGCTAACTCGAGCCCCTCGCGCGCAGGGCGGTTACGCAGAATGGATGGACGGGCCTGTCGAGCGGCGCCGGTGGTGGCGGTCGACCTCGAGCGGTTCATCTCGGTCCTTGTACGTCCCTCCTGCTCACTCTTCTCGTGCCACAGGCTCGAGCATGCAATCTTGCGCCTCTGTGAGCTGCGCACTGACCTCGTTCACCGTGTGCGCAGGTCAGTCGAGCCCTCGATGGCACCCTCTTCCGTTCTCGTCTCGAAAGCTCGTCTCTCCGCTGGCCGGCCGCCTCCCGACGGCGCCGGTCGATTCTCATCGTGTCTCTTCAGAAAGCAGTCGGACCCAGGCTGTCCAGAAAGCTCGTCTCGTCGTCCCCACTCGTCCCGGCGGCCGAGCACCTCGTGCCGTCATGGACGGGTCCTACCGAGGCCGTACCCGCCCTCACGTGCCCCTGAGGGCCGCGGGTGCACTCTGGTGTGTCGCTCGCACGTATACCGCCCCTGTGGCGCGACCGTGCGCCCGGCCACCTCTTAAAAACAGGGGGAGACTGCGCACCCTCTCTCAACTGCTATCTCTTGATCTAGCGTGGTTGCGGCCTTCTGCTCGCGTGCGATCGAACGAGGACGTCGCTGCGGTGCAATCGAGCGCTTCTCCCGAACCTGTTAGTCCTGTAGAGCGCGAGCTGGACCGGTTCCTTGGCCTTCTCAAGTAGGGTCGAGAGGGGGGCGCGCGAAAGCTTCTTCCTGCCGACTCCTTGCTCCTCGAGTCGCTGCTCTGGACCTCTTCGAGTGCGTCCTGAGCGGGGCAAGCCGAGCAGAGATCTGTGGGCGGCGCGATCGGCGTCGGCGCGCGGTCGAGAAAAGCTAATGAGGAATAGGAACGCCGAGCATAGCTTTCAATAGGACGACAGCTGACCAGCGACGAGTCAAGCGAGCAAAGCTATTTCGACTCAAGCCGGGTCGCGCAGATCAGGAAATGTATGCGGCAGCTCTGCTGTCCGAGCTGCGAGCGTCAAGTACAGTAGCCGAGGCTCATTGACTGTCGGTCACCGAGCATCGCTCGACGGAATGGCTTGCTCACGCTTGCACGCTCTCCTTTGACTCTGTCCGTCTCGTGCGCACAGAGACGAGCGTGAGCGAGGGCATTCTGTTGAGCGGGCCGTGCGCGCGATTTCACGCACGACGGCTCCCTCCCGAAACGCATCTGAGCACCGGCTCGCTGCGTCGTTCCAAACTAGTCACCGACTACTCCGCAATGCAGTGCGAGCGATGACAGTACGAGTGAGACGGAGGATGGCAAGGCGAGGCGAGGCGGGCGAGGAGGTTCGAACGCACCGAGAGGACGACAAGGGGGAGGCTTGCGCGGCAGCGCTAGTCTGCGGGTCTCCTCCTAGTGACTGAGCGCATGCAAAGGAGGCCTTCGGGGACAGAGAGCGGGAGATGCAGGCCCAAGCGCGGCAGTCGAGGCTGACCTTCGCAAGTCGCTGCTCCTCGTGCAATTCGTTGCTTGGGGGCTTTCAAGGTCTGATGCAGGATTGGTATCGATGAAAGCAGCTGCTCCTATGGCTTTACCTACAGCCAGGGGCGATCAAGCGCGACCAGAGCCACAAGGCGCAGCGACCTGAACGGGGAAAGCGACAGGCATCAAGTCGACCTCGCCGGCTTCGGGCTACACCTCGACCCTTTCGCGCACGCCCTCCAGACGTCAGTTGATGACGCGCAGCCACAGCGTTGCGAGAATAAAGCGACAGTGGACGACAAGGACGACCCGTGAGCCACGGACGGCGCACGGACCTCACAGACGTACGTACGGGGTCTGTGCGCTTGGCATTTGGCCCCAGTCATCCGCATGGTCGGATAGAGGATCCGGGTACGGTCGGATAGTGGTTATTCCGGCGGTTTACTACTGGAGCTCGTCTCCGAAGTCTGCCACTGCCCCTCGGGCTCCAGGGTTCAAATCCCTGTCGTACCTTCTCTTTTGCCGCAGAGACGTCGTGCGCATGCCCAAAAGCATCTCTTTTGCTGTCTGTGATCCTGAGAAGGTCGACCGGAGAGTCCGCGGAAGGTCCGGTGGCGGCCCGTGCGCTGCCGGACGCCTCGTCCGACCACCCGCCCTACCTACCCTGCTTTCTCTGCGCGCGGGTCAAAGGACAGGAGGAGGCGCTTCAGGCATGCCAGGCCGTTCAGCGCCGCCGTCGCCCGCTCGCGAGAGTCGGTCGGTTCGGGTCCCGCTCGGACCTCCCTCTCTCCTTGCGCTCCCTGGCACGCCCTTTCGTTAGCTGTCCGATCGACGTATCGAGACGAGTGCTCGACAGCGAGTGTCCTCGGCGACGAGCGCGAAAGGTCCGCTGCACGGCTTTGCGCTGACAAGAGCCTGGCGACGAGGAGCAGGCTCGTCCCGGCCTCGCAGCGCAATCGCCGCGCGCTCACACACTCTCTCTCACTCTCACTCACTCGTAGCTGCTCAGGCCGCGCACAGAGACACTCTACATTGCGCTCGCGCGAGAGAGAAAGGCCTCGTCGTCCTCGGCCTTCCCAACTCGAGAACCGCCGCTCGGTCGCCCTCGAGCACGCGCCCACTCTCATCCCGCCGCTCTTGGCTCCTCCTCGGGTCTCCTCTTCCCCTGGGTCCGTTGCCACGAGGCGCTCCTCCACGCTGGTCCTCGCCCTCACCTCGACTCGCCCACCTCGGCTCGTCCGATCTCGCCGCCGCACGAGACGAGCCGACGGCGCCAAGTCGCCCGCCGAGCCCGAGCGCGCCATGCTGCTCACCTACCTTGGCCCCTGACGACGTGCGGGCGCCTTGACTAAACGAGCCCGCACGGCGAGCGCGACGTCGTCGAGCTGCGGACGAGGGCGCCGTGGCGGCAGGACGCCGCGGCGACACCAAAGGGTCCGAAGACAGCGTCTCAAGGATGCTGCGGCTCGTGCGCGGCTCGAGTCGATTACCTTGTCGTCGCGCAAGCGCACGCCGTCGATGCACGACTCGTCGGAGGAGAGCCCGAACAAGCGGGTGCAGCGAGCAGGAGATGGCGGCCCGCTCAGCTACGATCGAGAGAGCACAGGCGATGCCTGGCTGCGTAGCTGCTGCCGCTCGAGTCGCTCTGAGCGGACCTCGCGATGAGCCGACCGAGGGTCGAGGCGAGCCGGCGAGGGGCAAGGTGGAGAGCGCGGTAGCAGCGGGTGCGCGGGCCTGAAGGTCTGTGGAGGTACAGCTCGACCCACAGCGAGCTCAGCCTGAGCGCAGGGTGAGCGAGAGAAGGCGAGCGACGAGCACCAGAGGGTGGCACCTCCTCCTCGACCTGCGCCATCTCCCGCAGCTCCTCGACAGCCGGGCAGCGCAGTTCAGTAAACCGGCAGTCACCTCTACTCGCCACTCGGCCGGTCCTCCGCCTCTCTCAGCGCCTTCGCCCGCCCCCTCTCCTCCACCTCACTCAACCCCGCTCTCGCCCATTCCGCTCAACCATGCGGCGCTTCCCAGCCCCGCCTTCGCCTGGAGGTCCATCGACACCTTCCTCGAGCCGCTCAGCCGAGGCCCCGATGCAGTACGAGTGGGAGCGGCCGCGCCAGTTCCCGGCTTCGCCTTTCGCGACTGCAGCACCGGGCGAGGAGGACGAGCCAGCCAGGAAGCGTGCGTCCACTCTCTCTGCATCGCCCCAGATCATCGCTGACGTGCTCTGATACGCGACCTGCAGGAGCTCACTACGAGGCCATGGACGTCGACACCCCTCCTCGCCCCGCCGTCTCTTTCCCTCCCTCGGCCACGGCTCCCGCCAGCGACACGTTCCGCTTCGCCCGACCCGCACCGTCGTCGCTCGGCGAGGTGCCGCACGAGCCCGCGTTCGACGCCGAGGCGTTCAAGCCCAAGGAGGCGTTCGGCCTGCCGGACAACGAGGGCGAGGGCGACGTCTCGATGGCGGCGGGCGACGTCGACGAGGGCGGCGAGCCTGCGGCCCAGGAGATGGACCTGCCCGTCGCCGTGCTCGGCGGATCCGGAGCTCGCAGGCGCAAGGGCGCGAGGAGCGCGCGCCGGCGCAGCGTCGACGACTCGAGCGCGAGCGACGACGAGGTCGGGCGGCACGGCCACGAGCAGGACGGCGACGGAGGGTTCCTCGGCGTGCTGCAGAGCACGGCCGGAAGGCGCAAGGGCGACACGCAGTTCAGCTTCCAGGTCCACCACCACCACGGCGGCGCGGCTCACGCCGGCGGCGGCTACGGCTCGCCCGAGGGGCAGCAGCCCGAGCGCTGGATGCGCAAGAGCACGCCCTACGTCCTACTCGGGTGCGTCCGCTCTCCTCTGTGCGCCTTCGTAACATGATCGCCGTGCTGACGCCGGCTCGTCGCTCGCGCAGGTACCTCCAGTTCGGCTCGCTCGCCATTCTCGCCGTCCTCGTCCTCTCGCTCCTCGCCCTGTTCCTGTTCACGCTCAAGGGCGACATCGAGGCACGCTTCGACGCCGCCACGCTCGAGCTGCGCCGCGACAACATCGAGTGCGCCAAAAAGTTCATGGAGAACGGGTGCTCGGCCGCGACGCGGTTCCCGGCGCTCGAGCAGAGCTGCAACGAGTGGGAGGAGTGCATGCAGCGCGAGGTCGTCGTGCACGGCAAGTCGCGCATCATCGTCGAGACGATCGCCGACCTCGTCAACGGCTTCTTCGAGGTCGTGAGCTTCAAGACCATGGTGCGTCCTCTTCTTGCTCGGCTCCTCCTCTGCGCGCGCGACGCATGCTGACACCCGCCCGCCCACCCGCCCGCAGCTCTTCATCCTCATGTCGCTCGGCCTCACGGTGTACGCCTCGACGGCGGCGCTGTCGCTCCTCGCGGCACGAGCGTCGGCGGCATCTCGCTCCGCGGCCTCGTCGTCGGCGCCGCCGCACTACGGCGGGTATGGCGCCGCTGGTCCTCCTCCGCCGGGCTACGGATACGGGTTGCCGTATGGCGGTGGCGGGCAGGGTGCGCCGTGGGTGGTCGAGAGCGGAGGGTGCGAGCGGGACGAGCGGCAGCTTGGGTTGGGTCCAGGGCCAGCGGGCGCGAGGAACGGTCGCAAGTCGTCGTGAGCCGAGACTGTCGGTGACATGCAGTGCAAGTCCTTGAACAATAGCTGAGCCTGTGTGCGGGGAGCGCGGACGAGGGAGCAGCTTGACCGGCTCGAGGTGGGGCGAGCGAGCGCGACCAAGTCCTGGCCGGCCTGCCCGCCGCCCTCTCGTCCGACACCGCACCAGGCTGCACCTACTGCCGCTCAGCAGCACCAGCAACGCATCTACACCCTCGACAGCTGCACCTGTACCGCCACAGAGCCCCGAGTCGACAGCTCGAGGCGAGCTCTCTTCCCCCTCCTCCTCTCGGTGAGCCCCCCTCTCTCTCTGCACACGGCGCGTGGCGGGCAGGGCACTGCAGTGAATGCGCAGGGAGGGTCTCAGGGCGGAGTGCGAGCTTGCGGCACTCGCTCAGACGGCGAGGGAGCGGCGGCCTCGTCGGGGCGGGCGAGATCACGGCGACCATCACTTGGCTGCAGCCCTCCTGGGGAGCTGAAGACGGCCTGACACTGACACTAGCTACCCCATCATCTGCCTACAGCATCAGCACGAGCTCTCGCCTTGCGACAAGCCCTGCCGCCTCTTGGGCCAAGAGCTCCAACTCGCTCCGCCGCCCGCCGACCCGCGCCCGCCCTCGCCGCACGCACCAGCGAGCTCGTGCGCCGCGCAACTCGCCTCGAAAAGGCTCGACATCACTCGGCGTGCCAGCGTCGCCCCGCAAGCACGTCGCCTCGATCTCGGACCCGCCTCGCCGCCGCCGCTTCGAACGAGCATTCACTCAAGGTGCGTCCACCTCGCTTCCCACTCTCCACGGCCTGCGTTCGAGTCCAAGAGCTGACGTCCTGTCCTTCGCACCTTTTGCCCCGTCGCGCAGACCCGCTCGCCGTCCCATACGCACGACCTCGCCTCGTCATGGACTCCCCCCTCTCGGAACCCGACTCGCTCTCGTCCCCGGGGGCTACCACCGAGCCCCTGCCCAACTCCGAGGCCGACGACCTCCAGCTCTCGTCCTCGCCGCCGCCCACCCGCAGGCGGTCCCGCTCGCGCTCGCTCCACGGGCCTGAGCCTCGAGCCGGCGCCGGCGCCGGCGGTGGGGCCGAGAGCGACTCGAGCCTCACCGAGCAGAGCGACAGCGAGGTCGAGCCCTCGGCCCTCGACACGGTCGAGGAGGACGACGACCAGATGGAGGAAGCGGCCGGCGGCGCCGCGAGCGAGCTCGGCGACGACGAGCAGGAGGAGGACGACGAGGACGAGCCCGTGCAGCGCACCCCGAGGGGCAACAAGCGCCCGCGCCCCATCGCGCTCGGCGACGACGACGAAGACGGCGTCGACGGCGACCTGAGCCGACCCGCCCGCAAGCGCGTCGGCTCGCCCTCGGCGAGCGACGACGACCTGTCGTCCGTCTCGCACCCGCTCGGCGCCGCCGCCGCGACGACCAAGACCGCCTCGCCGTCGCCGACGACCAAGCGCGCACGCGCCGAGGACGGCAGCGTCGCCTCGAGCTCGGCCTCGACCGTCGGCGCACCTGCGGCTCCTCGACCTGTCCCCGCCGCCGTCACGTCCGCCGCCTCGGCCGGCGCGGCGATGAGCGCCGACTCGCTCTCTGAGCTCGACGACGACGACGACGACGACGAGCCGCACCCGCCGCGGCCGGCGCAAAAACTCGGTCCCGCCGCCGCCGCCGCCTCAGCGTCGGACGAGGACGACGACGACGCGCCCGCGCCATCCGCCTCGCCCAAGGCCAAGCGCTTTGCCCCTCGAGCGCGCGGCAACGGCCGACCTCGCGGGCTCGGCGCGCGCGGCCGCTCGCGAGCGGTCGCAGCCAAGCCGTCGGCGGCGCGGAGCGAGAGCCCGCTGTCGACGGTCGGCTCGTCGGCGGACGAGGACAAGGCCGAGGCCGACGCCGAGGCCGACGTCGACACGGTGGATGCGCCGCTCGACGGCCATGGGCTGTCGGCAGCGGGTGAGGACGGAGCGGCGGGACCGGGCGACGAGGCGGCGGCCAAGGAGCTCGAGGTGGAGGCCGGCGCGGTCGAGGCGCTCGCTGCGGCGGCCGCCGACGCGAGTGCTACCGCATCTGTGCGTCCCGCCGCGGCGAAGGGGCGGGCCAAGGCCAAGGGCAAGAGCAAGGGCAAGGCGGCGGTCAAGGCGGCGAGCGAGACGATGCGCAGGTCGACCTCGGTGCGTCTCTCCCCCTCTCCTCCCTCACAACTTTCTTGCGCATCTGCTGACGGTGAGCGTCCCCGCAGAACGAGTCGTCCGTCGACCCGGCCAAGCACCTCGGCAACGGCACCTCGCCCTCAAACAGCGCCTTCACCTCCCTCCCCGCCCTCCCCGCGCCTTCGGGCCTCGTCGAGCTCGAGACTGCTCCCGACGCCGTCGCCAACCAACTCGCCGAGCTCGCCGAGGCAGAAGCCGACGTCGCCGCCGACGCAGCAGCAGCGTCCGCGTCGGGTTCGGGCTCGGGCTCGGCCGCAGCACCGGACGACACGTCAGCGCCGATGGACGGCGTCGAGGCGGGAGACTCGCAGATCACGACGGGCGACGGCCTGGACGAGGACCGCGCCGGCGCCGTCGTCGAGGAGGTCGAGGAGGAGCAACGGCCGGCGCCGCCGCCCAGCGCCAAGAAGGGCGCGATCGGGAAGAAGGGCGGCAAGAAGGGCAAGGGCAAGGAGAAGGCGGCACCGGCTCCTGTCGAGGACGGGCACGGCGACGAGGACGAGGCTGTCGAGGGCGAGGAGGAAGAGGGTGCGTCCTTTTGCCGCCGCCTCGTCAGTGCCCATGCTTGGCCCAGCTGACTCTCTCCTTCCTCTTCCCGCTGCAGACACGTCGGACGACGCCTTCATGCGCAAGCGCGCCGAGGCCATGGAGGCCCTCACTAAGATCGAGATTTCGTTCGCCCGCCTGCGCGACCTCCTCTACCTCGAGCGCCTCGCCGACGTCGAGAAGGAGCGCCTCGCCATCGAGACGGGCGCCCATCCCGAGCTCGTCCACTTGACGCAGCTCATCGAGCTGCGGCGCAACCGCAAGCTCGAGCTCGCGCGCCTGTGGCTCGACGGCCTCGAGAACGCGTACGGCGTCCAGTTCACCGACCGCGAGCACGCCAACTGGAACAGCTGGCAGGACGACCGGGCGCGCGAGCGCACCCGCATGCTCGACGAGGCCAACTCGAAGCGTCGCCGCCTCGAGAGGGAGAAGCGCGCGCTCGAACGGCCCAAGGACGGTGCGTCCACCTTCCTCCCTTCCGCCGCACCTCATCCTCGGGCTTCGTGCTGACTCATACCTTCTACAGACTCGCTCGCCAGCATGCTCGCACCTCGACCGCCGCCCGTCGTCCCTCTGCACCACCGCCGCCGAGTCGGCTTCGACGCCGACCCGCTCGACGACAACGAGATCGCGTGGTCCCTGCGGCATCCAGACGTCCGAGTCGACGCTAGCGTGCGAGGACTCGACGATGAGGCGACGTACGGCGACCTCGAGCGCATGGGTGTGCGTCCAGCCTCTCCCTGCCTCTCCCCCAACTCGTCCTTCCGCCCGAGCTGACTTTCCGTCCCGCTGCAACAGCTTCGCGAGCCGATACGGCATCCCCTCTTCCCCTACGACGCCGTCTACGCTCACGCGACCGGCCTCGGCGGGCCGGCGTACGGCGACTCGCGCACCGCCCACCTCGGCTACCCCTACGGCGGCGGCTACGACGGCTCGACTCACGCCATGCAGCAGCAGCACCAGCACCAGGGCTTCTCGAGCGCATTCAGCGCGCTGCCGCCGCTCCCTCAGCACCAGCGCGTCGAGTCCGGCCCGCCTCGACCGCCTTCGAACCCTCGGCTCGCGCAGGGCTTCCCCGCCGAGCTCGGCGGCGGGCAACCGGGCTACCCGGCGGCGTCGCGCGCGCATGGCAACGGGCACTACCCGCAGAGCTACGCCGAGATCGAGGCGTGGCAGCAGCAGCAGCAGCAGCAGCAGCAGCAGCAGCACCAGCCGCGGCACGGCGGGTTCGACGAGGAGCGACGGCGCAGGACCCTGAGCGCAGGCGGCTCCCTCGGCCCGCCTCGCAGCCACGAGTCGCTCGACGCCGTCGCCGCGCACCGCCAGAACGGGTACACGCCGGCCGTGTCGAGCGCCGCCGGGCAGGACGGCGACCCGACCGGCGGGCGCACGACGCCGACGCACGCGAGCGCGGCGGCCAAGGCGCGCTTCACGCTCGACGAGCACATGAGCACGCGCTCGCCCAAGGGCCCTGCGAGCGCCAGCTCGGTCGCGTCGTCGGCGAGCAAGGCGCCCGTCACGCCCGCCGTCAGCGTCGCCGCGGCATCTCCAGCATCGGCCGCCGCCGCCGCCGCCGCAGCAGCACGCAGCAACCCGCCCGCCTTCATGGCCATCCCGACCATCCCTCCCTTCGACCGCAACCGGCACGAGCAGACGATCCGGGCGCGCGCGGCGGCCGCAGCGACCGGCGGCCCCTCGGGCGGGAGCAGTCCGGCGCCGCCGGTCCTCCCTCCGCTCAAGCAGCAGCCGACGCCGACCTCGACGCCTCTCTTCCCGCCTCAGCAGTCGCAGCAGCCGCAGGCCAAGCAGCAGCAGGCGCCGACGCAGGCGCAGGGCCAGGGCTCGTTCTCGGCGTACCCGGTGCCGCAGCGAGCGGCGTGACCTCTGGGCTCGCCGCGCGCAGATACCCCTTGTCTCCCCCTTCCCCGCCGTCGTAGTTATGACCCTTGTCGCTGCTGTAGACGACCTTGTTGTAGCTCGAACGGATGCACTGCACCTCTTTCTCCGAGCCGCGCCAACCGGCGTCCCCACTCCGAGTCGGCTCGATCCCTCGCTCCCTCGCACTCGCCGCCTCCTTCTTCGACCTCTTCAGCAACCGCCACCGCCCGTTCGCCATGATCTACGAGTCGCCGCACCCTACAGTCAGCCTGCCCGAGTGCTCCGTGTGGGACAAAGGTGCGGCCCTCCCTCTCCTCGCCGGCTCATTCCCCACCTCCACCCGGTCTCTCGAGCTGACCCTCCCCTCTCGCCGCGCCGCAGTGTGGTCCAACCCGACAGGTGCGAGCGACAGCAAGGATGCCGTCATCGATGGACCGACGGGCCGCAAGCTCAGGTGCGTCTCGCTTCCCTCGAGCAGAACCGGGCGACGAGGAGCGAGGTCGTCTCGCCGCTCGCACGCCGTCGACGACCACCTCGATCCACTCGTTCCTCGATCTGATGCCGTACACAATTCCCTGCAGCCGAGGAGAGCTGCGCTCGCACGCCCAACGCCTCGCCCAAGGCCTGCGCACGACCGCCTCGCTCTCGCAGGGCGACGTCCTCTGCGTCGTCTCGCCCAACTCGCTCTACTACCACATGCTCGTCCTCGCCAGCCAGTGCGCCGGCATCGTCTTCTCGGGCGCCAACGCGTCGTACACGCCGAGCGAGCTCGCCCACCAGCTCGAAGACTCGAACGCCAAGCTGGTGCGTCCCCTCCTGCGCGCTCTCCCTCCTTCGCAGCCTCGACAGCTGATGCACAACCCGATCTTTGGCAACAGGTCCTCGCCCACCCGCAAGTTCTCGAGACGGTCCTCGCCGCGACCAAGCAGCTCGGCTGGTCGACCTCGGAGCAGCAGCGCCGCATCGTCCTCGCCGTGCGCTCCGACGAGGCGGGTCCGGCGTCCAAGCAGCACAAGAACCTCGACTACCTGCTTGCCGACAAGGAGATGAAGCCCGTCAAGGTGCACGACCCGAAGAACACGGTCGCCTACCTCGGCTACTCGAGCGGGACGAGCGGCAAGGCCAAGGGCGTACGCACGAGCGCCTACAACATGACGGTGCGCTCGAGCTCACCTTATCGAGACGCTGCGCCGAGAGCGCAGGCTGACCTCGATCTCGTGTCGCGCGCGCAGTCCGTCCTCTCGATCCTCGCACCGGTCAAGACGTACGAGGACGACGTTCAGCTTGCGGTCCTTCCCCTCAACCGTGCGTCGTGCTCTCTTTTCAGAAGCTACATGCTCTACGAGCGTCGCGACGCAGAGACCGGGGATGCCGTCGAGCAGCTGCTGACGAGCGCCTTCTTCTCGACCTCGCCCGCAGACATCTACGGCTTGACCAAGGTGCGCAGCTCTCTCTCGCCTCTCTCGCCCGCTGGAATGCTGAGCGAGAGCTGATGAGCATGCTCCTACAGCTCGTGCATTGGCCCGTTCTCTGGGGCAACCCGGTCGTGGTCATGCCCAAGTTCGAGATCCAGGCGCTGTGCACCTACGTTCAGCGGTACCGCGGCACCTTCCTCATGCTCGTCCCGCCTATCGCCCTCCAGCTCGCGCGCGACCCGATCGTCGACAAGTTCGACGTGTCGAGCCTGCGCATCATCATCTCGGGCGCGGCGCCGCTCGGACCCGAGCTCGAGCAGGAGTTGGCGACGAGGTTGCCCAAGGCGACGGTCCTCCAGGCGGTGCGTCAAGTCTCTCTATCGATGCTCAGCTTCGGGCTCGGCGCCATCTTCGACAGCGCCGTCTCGTCGGCTTGCTCCAGGACCTTCTCAAAGCTGACTCGGACTCCCCTCGTGCGCAGTACGGCCTCACCGAGAGCTCCCCGACGACGCACATGGGCATCATCCCTAAGCGCGGCTCGATCGGCCCGCTCTTGCCGATGATGCGCGGCAGGATCGTCGACCCCGAGACCAACAAGGACGTCAAGCAGGGCGAGGTCGGCGAGATGCTCCTCGCCGGGCCCAACATCATGCTCGGTTACTTGAACCGACCCGAGGCGACGGCCGAGACGCTCGTGCAGGACGCGCAGGGCACGACGTGGCTCAAGACGGGCGACATCGCTCGGGTGGACGAGGAAGGTGCGTCCCTCTCTTCTCTCGCCCTCCTCCTTCTCCTGCGCGAGCTCACTCTCCTCGCCCTCGCGCACAGGTCGCTTCTACATCACCGACCGCTTGAAGGAGTTGATCAAGGTCAAGGGCTTCCAGGTGCCGCCCGCCGAGCTCGAGGCGGTCCTCCTCGAGTGCCCGTTCGTCGCCGACTGCGCCGTCATCGGCGTGTGGAACGACGACCAGCAGACCGAGTACCCTCGAGCATACAGTGCGTCCCCTTCCCCTGTCTCTCTCTCTCCTCTGAGGATGCAGAGCTGACGAGAAGAGGTGCGCGTTCGCAGTCGTCCTTTCGAGCAAGGGCAAGTCCGAGTCGGATCCGTCGGCGACGATCCAGGCGTGGATGAAGAACAAGGTCGCGCACTACAAGCAGCTCAAAGGGTGCGTCCTTTCCCTCGCTCTCTGCGCGACTCGATTCGAGCGCTCGCTGACCTCGAGGTCCGTGCGCAGGGGGATCAAGCTCGTCGACTCGGTGCCCAAGTCGCCCTCGGGCAAGCTCCTGCGACGAAGTGAGTCTCTCGCGACGCTCTCTCGCTCTCACTCACCCTCGCTGACCCTCCTTCTCGCTCGCTCGCAGTCCTGCGCGAGGAGGCCAAGGCCGAGATCGAGGCGGCGAAGAAGGCGGCAAGCGGGCAGCGCGCGTCGCTCTGAGGGGTGCGCAAGAGGCCCTAGTATTGTACAGACACGGACTGCAACTATGCAAGGTACACGACTAGGAACGACAGGAGAGAGAGAGCGAGAGCTGAACGACGAGAGCGAGGCCGAGGGAGCGCGAGGAGAGGGACGGCGACGACGACTAGAACTCCATCGAGTGCGCCTTCTCGGCTGCGAGCGAGCGTCGAGAGTGTCAGCAGTGCCTTGAAGAAAAGCAGCTAGGCTCGAGGACCGGTGCGAGGCCGAACAGAGGAGAGAGAGAGAGAAGGACGAGCGGCGCACCCTTGACTTCCCTCGCCCGCTCCTTCGCGACGCCCTCGGCATGCCGCTCAAACAGCTCGACGTACGGCTTGAGGCTCGTCTTGCCCCAGTCGGCCTGCAGGTCGCCCCGGCGCGAGAGCTGCTCGAGCTCGAGGAGGAGCTTACCGACGGTCGGGACCGTGTCGGGGTCGAACGCGTCGATCTGCGAGGCGAGGAGAGGGACACAGACCTTGCCTGCGAGCGTAGGGCACGTAAGTCAGTACCTTGTAGTGAGGGGTGCGGCTGCTGAGGAGGTGAAGGCGAGGAGAGAGAGGGACGGACCGGTGCCGGGGTGGATGCAGAACGGCGCCTTGAGCAAGTGGTTGAGCTTGCGCGACACCTCTGTGTCGATGCGAGGGTACGTGTACTGGATGAT
>Ga0308169_10001083_pt1 | contig 33922 bp, 25 predicted proteins | sample PhyBR1_2_FD_202139 | JGI IMG/M metagenome (GOLD analysis project Ga0308169, IMG submission 202139) | Phyllosphere microbial communities from UC Gill Tract Community Farm, Albany, California, United States - DLSLSB.R1 | ecosystem: Host-associated > Plants > Phyllosphere > Unclassified | place...
AAGCATTTCTAGATACGTATCCGCTAGAGCATCTATTTCGTACTCAGACCATTCGCCACTACTCGACAGCTCCGTCATTTTCCCCTATTTCCAGTAGTAAAGCTTGGAATCGAAACAGCCCCTGTTGCCAACATTTGCTTTTCCAATTAGCCAAGAGACTATTCATCCACTTCGGCTCCAAGCACCCCGTGGGAGCGTTCGGACTCGCATTCGTCGATGTTCAGCCAGTTATATCAGGTTAGTTACTCAGTCGTGTTGATCAGCGGGCGATAGAAGACGCGACGAATCGGGTCAAAGTGGGCGCCTCTCGATGCCCGAAACCCTATTCGGCGGCCCGTGCCTGATTGCGGTGCCTCTGGGTATGGGTAGTGGGCAGGCTGAAATTGCTGAGGATTCGCGTCCCCGCGGCTGATGATACGCGACACGCATCAGAAGCATGCAGTTTGGAAGGGACCGCCTTCAGGACGGCCTGATAGAAACCCAGGCACGACTTCTCGGCCTTCCGGCTGCCAGCGTCTGCCTCTCCGCGTCCCGCACCCACAAGCGCGAGGGCCGTCCCCGCGTCCCGTCGGACATCTGCCCGGTCCCGGCCAGCTTCGGCTCCATGAAACGCCGGAACGTGTCGCGCATCAGCGGCGCGCCGGCCACCACCTCGTGTAGCTCGCGCAGGTCCTTCAGCGTGAAGGGCTCCTCCAGCAGCGCCCCCGGATCCGGCGCCTCCGCGTAGACGGCCCTCAGCCATTCCACCGCCTTCGCCACGATGTCCGCGTGCCCGTACGGCAGCCCGGCGATCAGCTCTGGTTCCCCGGTCACGGAAGCCAGCCGGACGCCGTCGGACTTTAACGCCTCCTCCAATGCCGCGAGTGGGACCACGTCCACGTGCGCCACTGACAACACCCAGCCGCGGTCATCCCTGCCAGGTTCGTCAAAGACCTGAAGCTGACGCGGCACCCGCCCGGAGATTCCTGCCTTTTCCCGCAGGCACCGCAGCACCGCATCCGCCAGGGTTTCGCGCTCACGCAGGAACGTGCCCGGGAGGGCCCACTTTCCGTGCTGGTGATCCTCCGCACGGCGCACCAGCAGCACGCACACACTCCCGTCGGAAACGGTCAGCACCGCTGTGTCCACCGCTACCGACGGCCGCGGGTAGTCGAGCAGGGACGGACCGGGACTGTTCTTGGAATCCTTCACACCTCCATTTATCGCAGTCTTGCGCTAAAGAAGCAACCGATGCATACTGGATCCAATTAGCGCAGAAATGCGATAAACCACCTGGAGGTCATCATGAAAGTTCCCCAGCTCCACGTCGGCGAGGGCACCAGCCTGGGCCCGCTCAGCATCTTCCCCGTCTGGACCTCCGCACCGGGAAGCCTCGGTATCAGCACCGGCACCCACGCCGACGTCGCCGTCACCGAACTGGCCAGCGGCGCCCAGGTGTCCCGCCTCACCGTCACCAACAATGGCCCGAACCCTGCACTGCTGCTGGAAGGCGAGCTGCTCGAAGGCGGCCAGCAGCACCGGACCTGCGCTCGCGACGTCGTCCTTGGATTGGGTGAGACACGCGATATCGACACCTTCTGCGTCGAGGCCGGCCGCTGGGAAGAAGGCCAGAGCAGCCACCGCCGCCAGGCACGCCGCGCCCCGCTCAACGTCCGGGCCGAGCTGACCGGCGCTGGCAGCGGGCGCGGAAGCAACAGGCAGGGCCGCGTCTGGGAACGGGTCCGCCGCTTCGACGCCGCCCGCGGCGCCTCCGCCACCAGCTCGCTGCTGCAGCATCTGGACTGGTTCCAGGATGACAAGGAGGAACGGAACCGCTTCGACCCCGCGGATGCCCCGCAACCTCTCGAGGGCCAGCGAGGCGTGGTGATCGGGCTCGGGCACCAGCCGCTGCTCCTGGAAGTCTTCGGCACCAGCACGCTGTTCCGCCGCCACTATCGGCAGCTGGTCCAAGCGACACTGCTGGATATAGAACTCCTGCCGCCCCAGGCGCTGGCGTCGGGTCCGATGCCCGGCCAGCTTGCCCGCGACTTTGCCGCCCGCATCCAGGCTATGGACTTCGGAACGTTCGACGACTGCCCGGCTGCTCTGGAGGTCCGAGACCATGGCTCCCTTCGCAGCCGCAACGTCTCCCGCAGTGCGGGACGCATAACCGCCGCCGGAATCGCCGTCGCACTCCCCCAGCGCCGCCCGCAACTGGCGCACCTCACCGGCTGGAACACCCAACACCCCCTGATGGAGATGGCATGAAACTGAACCCCCTGCAGAATGACCGCGCCGCCGGCGTCCTGGTCGCCATGGCTGCCGGCGACGCCCTCGGTGCCGGCTACGAGTTCGGCGCCCCGCTGCCGGACGGCACCGACGTCACCATGAAAGGTGGCGGCCCCTTCGGGTTCGAACCGGCCGAGTGGACGGACGATACCTCCATGGCCATCCCCATCGCCGAGGCGCTGCTCGAATCCGCGGCCGGCGGCGGGGCCTCCTTTCCCGAAGCGCTCACCATGATTGTCCGGTCCTGGACGTCATGGGCGGCGGAAGCGAAGGATGTGGGGGCGCAGACAAGTTCGGTGATCGCTGCCGCCCGGCGGCTGGCTGCTGCTTCTGGCCGCGAGGTCCAGGCCGCTGACTTCGCTGCAGCTGCCGCTGACTTTCACGCCCGGACCGGCCACAGCGCCGGCAACGGGTCGCTGATGCGCACAGCTCCTTTGGCATTGGCGTACCTGGACCGGGAGCCGGCCGAACTGATGGCCGCCGCCGGCGAGCTCAGCGCCCTGACCCACGCCGACCGTGATGCTCAGGAGGCCTGCGGGCTGTGGTGCGTGGCCATCCGTCACGCAGTCCTCACCGGTGTGCTCGATGTCCGCGCCGGACTGCCGCTGCTGCCTGCCGAACGTGCATCCGTGTGGCTGGAACGGATCGAGGCGGCGGAGCGGTCTCGGCCCCGCGACTTCAGCCGCAACGGCTGGGTGGTTGAGGCGTTCCAAGGTGCGTGGAGCGCCATCCACTATGCCGGACTGTCCGCTGTTGGTCCCGCCCATCTCCGGGCTGCGTTGGAGGAGGCAGTGCGCGGCGGGCTCGACACCGACACGGTGGCCGCCATCGCTGGCGGCCTGCTAGGAGCGGCTTACGGCTACACCGCAGTCCGGTTCGATTGGCGCCGGCGGCTCCACGGGTGGCCGGGTCTGCGTGCCCGCGACTTGATGCTGCTGGGCATGGAGCTTGGCCGCGGCGAGGGCCAGCGGCCTCTGTCCTGGCCGCGGACTGAGCGGCACGATTACAGCATGTGGGGCCGGACGGATGCGCTGGTCCAGCACCCGCACGACGACGGCGTGTGGCTGGGCGGGGTCCGTGCACTTGAGCGGGTGGCTGAACTAGGAATCGACGCGGTGGTGTCGCTCTGCCGGCTGGGCACGCTGGCTGTGCCGGGTGTGGCACCGGAGGACCATGCGACTTTCTGGGTGGTCGACTCGGCTGTTGAAGACGACAACGCACATGCCGCCTTTGTCCTCGAGGAGGCGGCGGCCGCCGTCGAACGATACCGGGCGGAGGGTAAAACCGTAATGCTGCACTGTGTCCGGGCGGAGTCCCGCACCCCGACTGTTGCTGCCCTGCACGGCGCTCGTATTGCCGGCATTTCCCCGCTGGAAGCGTTGGAAGACCTGCGGCGCGTCCTGCCGGGCGCGCGGCCAAACCCGCTGTTCCTTCGCATCCTGGAAGAGGCGCCAACTACCTGGCATCCCGCGTCCAACGAAGCCACGACCGGCGCTGCCGAATAATGTCCGAGCCTGCTGATAGGAATATGACCATGACAACAACTCCTGAACTCAGCCGGGAGCAGCGCGACGCTGCAATGGTTGAGCGCTACGCCGACGGCGAGACGCTGGACGCCATTGGCCAGAGCTTCGGCATCACCCGCGAGCGGGTACGGCAGATCATCGCCAAGGTGGGCGGAACGAATGCGGAGGAATCCCGTAGGAACCGGATCGCGGCACGAGAGGCGGCTACCCGCGCCGCGCACGAAGCCTTCCTCACAGAGTATGGCGAACTTGCCCGGCAGATGGCCAAACGTGGTGTTACCCGGCCAGATGCCGGGCTGAAGCTCCAGGCGCTGTACCCGGCGATCGACGTCGATCTGGCCGAGGAAGCCCTTAAAGGATCCACCATCGTCTTCTCGAAGGCACAGGCGGACGAAATCTTCTCCAAGGAGGCTCTGGCTGCCGGCATATGGTTCCTATTGGGGTCGAATCTGAACCTTGCGCCGGACTATGGATGGGCAGCAGTGAACCTGGACCTGAACCTCATGACCGAGGTCCGGGCAGCCTTGGAATCGGCCGAAGTTTCGCCGGAGGATGTGGCCACCATCCTGGGCGTCATCGGCGCTGCCCGCTGGCACGTGACGGAGAATCCGAATGCAAGCATCACCGGTGCGCGCTACGAGGAACTGCGCGATGAACTCGTAGTGGCTCTGGGGCTGGTCTCCAGGCAAGGCGCTTTCCCGTGGCCGCCCACCCGGCAAACCGTCATGAAGCGCTTCGGCGGGTGGAACGAAGCGCTAGAAGCCATGGGCATAGGACTCGCCTCAAAGGGCCGCCCAAAGGGGCTTGTGAAGTTCACCCGCGAAGACTACGACGATGCCGTGAGCGACTTCTGCTTTTACGCCAAAGCCGCCGAAATGAATGCGACCTATGCCGCCTACGACGATTGGGTGAAGCAGGAACAGATAGCTGGCCGCTCCCGCCCCTCCGGTGCTTCGGTAAGGAACATCTACGGCACCTGGGCGGACGCCCTGCGTTCTGTGCAGGAGTAGGTGCAGGATTTGGGGGAAACAGTGGATGGGTCCGCTTCTGATTTCTGGGCGTTTTTGGACATGCCTGATGACTCGGCGGGAGCAAAGCGCGCCGCTTACCGAAGCGGAGATCCCTTGCGGACCATTGCCGCCGCCCATGGCGTAAAAATATCTGATTTGCCTAAGTCGATGACCTCCATCGTGGACCAGGCCGACGAGCTCGAACGTTTCCGGTCCGTCCGGCGGCGAAGCGTAGCGACGGCCATCGCGCTCCTGGCCCAAGAGGAATTGGTGGATCGGTTGTCTGCCTCGGGTATTGCCCGAACGGACATCCCCACGATCCTGAAAGCGCTAGGCAACCAGATCGACACCGAGATGGCCATCGAACTGCTGGGCCTTCCCAGCGGCCCCTTACCCGTTGAACCTCGCCGCGCCGCAGACAAGTTGAGCCTTCTTTTCGTGGCGGGAAAGCATCACGGGGTTGAGCCGGACTACCAACTGGCGCTCGGAAAGATGTCGCTCGACGCCGTGGCCGAACTCAGGCACCTCCTGCGCCCGGAGGTGCCGTACCGGCATCTTGCAGATATCCTCGCGCTCATCGAAGCCACTGCCCGCGCAATCCGGACGGGGAGTATCACAACCCTCGATTACCAGGAATATGAGGACACCGCCCGGAGGGTCACGCGTGAACTTGGCATGATCACGCGTGATCCTGCGGCTCCATGGCCCGTGCCTGCACCCAGGCTGCGGGCCCGCTACGGCCGGGGTTTTTGGGAAGACGCGCTAACGGCCGTGGGCTTGGCACTTCCCTCCGCCGAAACCCGACTGGGCCGGGACGATTACTTTCAAGCCCTCGACGTCTTCACGGAGGAATGCCTGGGCGGTGACTCTCCGATGGACATCGGGACGTACGATCGCTGGGTAACCGCCAACTCAGCGATGGGCACCGACCGGCCGTCCGCCGTCGAGATGGTCCGTCACCACGGCAGCTGGGAAGCGGCTATGGGAACCATCCTCCCCTCGGACCAACTGGAGGATACGCAGCTCGGCGAGCCCACGTACATTGACTACGACTCCGGCTGGGGAACACTGGAGGAGCTTGCTGAATGGGAAGCTAGGGAATTTGAAGAATGGCGGGTCGTCGAGAACCTCGTTGCCGAAGCGATCGAAGCACTGCCGTCCGGTTCCTTTTTGCACATCCAGTACAGTCACACCGCCGCGCCCTATGCTCGGGCGACGCCTGTTAGCAATGGAGTTACGTGCGAAATCGTCTCCGATGTGGGTATTCCCTCTCACGAGTGGCGCATGAGCACGCATTGGCTCTCCGACAACGGCTGGTCGGCTCCTAGCGCGGAAAACACCAATTGGCTCAAGGAAGGGGTACCGCGAACGGAAGCCGCTGCCCAAATTCTCCTGGCCATCCAACGGGGGCGCCATCCTGTGGAGGCGACGGAGTTGAGGTGGAATGTCGGGACGCATCCCTGATAGTCCTGGACTGTCCTGCGAAGCTGTCAGTCAAGTGCTTCCAGAGAGATCGGAACCCTGCACAATGCCGACTTAGGAAACACATCATGACGACTCAACGATTCGATCCAGTACCTGGACTTCGAGCGTGTCGGAAGAGTCAGGAACCTGCGGCGTATGAGCTGGCGCGGGCCTCCCCGGGGAGGTACAGCCGCTACGAAATGTCAGTGGCCGCCGATAGCCTTCCCAGCAACCGTTGATCTAGCTGCAAGGAGGCCGACATGCCATTCCCTACTCCGCCGTCGCGCCGAGTCCCTTCGGCTGCTGAAACTGTAGCTAAACGTTCCGGACTTACAGTGCTGATCGTGTCCCGACTGGGCCTCATCCTGTGGACGGTGGCGCGAACTGTCGAGTCTGCCGTTCTGGGAGTACGGTCGGGCTGGCTGACCGAGGATGCAGCAGGGACGAATTGGGGTAAAGCCTGCACAACGGCTGCCCGCGTCATATCGGAACTTGCTGCGGGCAGGAACGAACCCGTCCTTACCGTCGCGGATGCTGTGGGTGAACGGTTGCGGGGGCTTGGGCTTCCTGTTGATCTGTCCTACCCACCCGCTGCGGGTGTTGTAGCGACGGAAAGGCAGTCGCCGAGAGATTTGATGCATTGTTTTGCCGATTGGAGATTGCCACAGACGCCTCGATCGGACACCGCACCCCTTGGGCAGGGCACGGCTGGGTATTGGATTTCGGAAGTGGTCTGCCGCTTCACCCCGGGCTGAAGGCGGTAGCCGGCGGAAGCATCTTGGAAAGTGAACTCAGGGCGATCCGCCTGGCCCTCGGCGCGGCCAAGAACGCCTACACTGGCGTCTTGGACGGGCGCTGCGCCGTCACCGTTTCCTCCGATAATGTCACAGCCGTGAAGATGCTCAGCGACAGCGATTTCCGCCCCGGACAATCAACTGTTGCCTGCCGCGAGGAGATACAACGGATCCGGACCCTGGCCGTTTTTGCCGACGTTCATTTCCAGTGGGTCAAAGGCCACGCCGATCATGAACTGAACGTTCTCGCTGACCGGCTGGCGGTGATGTCCCGAAGGCACAAGGAAGCCGAGCTTCCGACACACGAGACGTTGCGGATGGCCGCCGGCGTTGTCGAACAGCGGAATATGACTTTGGCCGCCTAAGAACGCTTCGTGGTGTGGCGAACCCAGGGCGCTGCAGACTTCCGGCGAAGCCCCAATTCAGGACACTCCCAGAGGCGCGAACCAAGCAAACGAATAATTTCGTGCCGTGCTGATACAAATATGATTTGAAACATCTTCTGAACTCAGCGAGGAGCAACACCACGCTGCGGTGTCCGGAGCTTCGGAACCATGCGCGTGCAGATGCGCAGCAGTGGAAAGATTGATACCCGTGATGGAAATGCTCAGCGGAGCCAGCGTAGACACGTTCAGGAATCTCGTATTGTCCGCTGCCGTGATTGTCGGCTTCCTGTTTCTACTCGGAAGCCGTGTGTCCACTCCCCTGACAATCGCCGCCAGGCTTGTCACCGCCGCCACTGCAGGTACGGCGGCCTTTGCCGCGGCCAATCTCGCGGTGGTCTTCTATATCCTTGCCCACCTCATGGATCCGCGCTGGTCGGTAGGGAGAGATGCAACGCTTCAGAGCCCTGAACTTTCTGCAGGACCGTTCTTCCAGCCTGTCACCGACACCTTGAATGACATCCTGGACGGCCTGACGGGCAACTTAAACAATGTCATTGCCCTGAAGAACGCGTTCCTCATCATGCCGGAATTTATCATCGCCGCGGGTTGGGCATCCTTCGCACTGGTGGGCTTTGCGATCGCGAATCGCATTCTTTCCTCGATCATCGAAAAGAAACAGATGAAACAGATCGACCGGAATACACAGGACCTTGCTGATATCCGCGCCCAGATTGGGTTGCCCGCCTTCCAGGACAGCAAGGTTGGGGCGCGGTGAGGTGCATTCCGGAGGAACCGGAGTTCGGCGAGGGACATCACGCGGAAAAGGCCGTCTGGACTGCTCTCAAGAACAGCCTCCCAGACGACTGCGTCCTTGCCCACTCGGTCCACGTCCGCGATGGCCGGAACGAATACGAGATTGACCTGCTGGTCCTCTGGCCCCACGTTGGGATGGCCGCGATCGAGGTCAAAGGCGGCCAAGTCACCATCAATGACGGGCAGTGGTACCAGTCGGACCGGAGCCAGAAGCGCAAGATCCAGAGCCCGGTAGCGCAGTCCCAGAGCTCACTTCATGCCCTCAAGAACTGGCTTGGGGACCAGCTCGGCTCCCGTATCAGCAGCCGCAGCGTCTACATGGTGAGCCTGCCCTACACCGATGTACCGAGAGACTGGATCATGGCCGGGTGCCCGCGGTCGCTGATCCTCGACCAGACAGACAGCAAGGCGCCCGCCGATCTCGTCCGCGAGGCAATTGAAAACGAAGGCGGCGGTGCCGCCCCGTTGGCCCCGGCCTTCCTCGAGCGGATCGTCCGCAAGCTTGGCGGAAACCTGGACACCGCCGTCGTACCTTCCACCACATCCCAGGAGGACGAGGCAGCACAGGACCATCTCACCGAGCGCCAGTCCGTGCTGCTTCAGGCCACGCGCTCGCTCCCCCGGATCCGCTTCACCGGCGGCGCCGGCAGCGGAAAGACTTGGCTCGCCGTCGAAAAGGCTCGCATGCTCAGCAAAGAGGGCAAGCGAGTGGGCCTCTTCTGTTACAACAAAGGTTTGGGGCAGTACCTTCAGGACCGCGTCGCAACCTGGCGCCAGGCCAAGCCGGTGTTCACCGGCGAGTTCCACGAATACGTGCGAGGGCTCGGTGTCCCGGACGGGCAGGGGCAGGACTACTTCGACGTCGAGATGCCCCGCCTGTTGAAGGAGCTGGCAGCCGGGATGGCGCCGCACGAGCGGCTGGACGCAGTCATCGTCGATGAAGCGCAGGACTTCGCTCCTCTCTGGTGGGACGCGCTGCTCGCCTGCACCACCGACTCCGACACCGGTGAGGTGTACGCCTTTATGGATGACCGGCAGGACGTCTACCAGCGCTGGGGAGGCGCGACGGCGGATCTCACCCATGGCCCGATGGCCACGCTGGTGCCCATCCACATTGACGACAATCTCCGCAACACCCGAAAGATCGCCGAGACCTTCAAGCCCTTCGCGGGGGACCATTTCACGCCGCGCGGCAGCACCGGCTTGCCCGTACGGTTCGTGGATTGCACCACCGACGACGCGCTCGACGTCGCGGAAGACTGCCTGAATGCGCTGATTGACGAGGGCTGGGCGAACAACCAAATTGCGCTTCTCACTACTAAAGACCGCCACCCGATCCACCTGGACTACTTCCAGCGCGGTGCCACGGAGGAATACTGGCGGGACTTCCACGCCAACGACGGCGAGTTCTACGGCCACGTGCTGGGCTTCAAGGGTCTGGAACGGTCCGTAGTTGTCCTTTGTGTCAACGGGTTCAAGGACATGAGCAGGGCCCGGGAACAGCTTTATGTCGGGTTGTCCCGTGCCCGTAGCCTGCTTGTGGTTGTGGGCGACTCCGGGCTGCTGGAGCAGGCCGGCGGCCGCGAGCTCAAGCTCGCGTTGTCGCGGAGCCAGGCGTGGGAGCCGGCGCTGGAAGACGGTTAGTGGCGCTGCTCACCTAAATTGTCAGTGCCTCGCCGTACTCTTCAGGCACCAGATCAAAACCGTCCAATGGGGGATGAAATGCCAGAACTAGCCGACGCCGGGTCCCACCCGGTTGCCATGCTTCCGCAGGTGCCAGCTCCGCTTGCCACCGTGGCAGTCCCGGCCTCCTATGACTATGCCTTCCTTTATCTCTGGCAGCAGGAAGCCCTGAAGGCCTGGCACTCCAATGCCCGTTGTGGCGTGGTAGAGGCCGTTACGGGTTCCGGTAAAACCCGAGTGGGCGTTGCCGCTGCCTTCGAAGCCGTCCGGCAGGGCATCAAAGTCCTGATCCTGGTGCCGACGGCCGAACTTCAGCGCCAATGGCTGGTCTCCCTGCGCCGGGACCTGCCCACAGCGCGGCGCGGTGCCCTCGGTGACGGACGCAATGATTCCCTCGACGACGTGGACATCCTCGTGGCCATCGTTCACTCTGCGTCCAACCGTCAGACACTCCGTTCCCACAAGGCGGGACTGATCATCGCCGACGAGTGCCACCGTTATGCGGCACCTATGTTTACCGGTGCTCTGGAGGAGGAGTACGCCTGGCGGCTTGGGCTGACGGCCACGTTCGAAAGGGCGGACGGTGAGCACGAGAACCTCCTGACGCCCTACTTCGGCGGCGTCATCTACAACCTCTGGTACGACCGCGCGCTGAAGGACCAGGTCATCGCCCCGTTCGACATCGCTCTGGTTGGCGTTGATCTGACCCCTGCGGAACAGACCGACTACGACGAGTTTTCGGCTGTGATGGTGGAGGCGGCGCGAAACCTCGAGACGTACGCAGGCATTCCCCGCCGGCCCTTCCAGCAGTTCATTGCTGCCGTGGCCGCGCTGGCGGCTTCGGACGCCCTCAGCCGGGAAGCGACAATTGCGCGCCGGTACATGCGGGCAATGTCCTCGCGGCTCAACCTTCTGGCCGAGGCCAAGACAAAATACCTGGCGCTGGCAGCACTGAAGGAAACGGTTGATGGGTCCAACGGCACATTGGTCTTCACCCAGACCCAGGAGTCCGCGCGGCGGGCGCAGGAGTTGTATACGTCCCTCGGGTCGACGGCGTCGGCGGTGTTCAGCGGCATGGCCAAGGACGACCGCCGGCAGGGCCTGGAGGATTTCCGTACCGGCGCATCGCAGGTTCTGACGGCGCCGCGGCTCCTCGACGAAGGTATTGACGTCCCCGAGGCCGACCTCGGGATCATCGTTGCCGCCAACCGCAGCCAGCGGCAAATGGTGCAGCGGCTTGGCCGGGTTATCCGCAAGAAGGCCGACGGGCGGCCCGGCCGGCTCGTTGTTCTCTACTCCAAGGGCACTGTGGAGGACCCGGACGTCCAAGGCGAGGTATTTCTCGGCAAGGTGCTGCCGTTCGCACGGAACGTTGAATTCTTCGACATCAGGACGGATCCGGAAGGGTTGCAGGAGTTCCTCCGCCACGTCGAATCTGAAGAGGCTCCAGGACCGGAGACTGGCGGGAGAACAGCGGGCACGCCCGGGAACGGCGCTGGACCGGAGGGCGGCACTGCGCCTAAGCCGGTGGTGGAGCCTTCTGTGGAGGAGGAGAAGGCACCGACATCGTTTGATCTTGGCGACTCGGACTGGCTGGAGGAGCTCCAGGGGCTTGAGGGCTTTAGCGACGACGGAGTTTCGGACTACCTGCAGCGGGCAGGGCGCGCGGACCTGCTGACAGCCGAGCAAGAAGTGGAGCTCGCGAAGGACATCGAGGCCGGCCTCTATGCTGCGCACCTGCTGGCGGATGGCGCCGCACATGGCCGCCGTGAAACCCGGGAACTCCGCACGATTGCCTTGCTCGGCGAACGCGCCGCGGGCGCCCTGCTCGAGGCGAACCTCCGGCTGGTCATTTCCATCTCGAAAAAGTACCTCTATCAGGGCATGGACCTTCTGGACCTGATCCAGGAGGGAAACATCGGCCTCCACCGGGCAGTCTGCAAGTTCGACTACACCCTGGGTTTCAAGTTCTCCACGTATGCGACGTGGTGGATCCGGCAGGCTGTCACCCGGGCGCTGGCCGACCAGGCTCGGGTCATCCGGCTCCCGGTCCACATAGTGGAGCAGATCCACAAGGTGCAGGCAATTCAGCGTGACGCCGCCCGGAAGGGCCTCGAATACAGCCTTGAGGAACTCGGCACGCTAACTGACCAGTCGGCTGAAAAAGTGGAGCATCTTCTGTCACTCGACCAGCCAGTACGCTCGCTGGACGCTCTCGTACCGGACGGCAAGGGCGGACTGGAGCCGCTGGCGGACCAGCTCCTCGATCCCTGGCGCGTTGATGTTCTTGACCAGATCGCCAAGGAACAGCTCAAGGCCCAAGTGCACGCGGTCCTGGACACCCTGACAGAGCGGGAAGCCGGCGTCATTGCGATGCGCTTCGGCATCGATGACGGCGAGGAAAAGACCCTCGACACCATCGGCAAGGTCTACGGCGTTACCCGCGAGCGCATCCGCCAGATCGAGTCGAAGACCATGGCTCTGCTCAGAGAACCAGAACGTTCCCAGTCCCTACGCGAGTACAACTACGGTGGTGTTGCATGACCTGCACGATTTTCCCTTCGGTCAGTCTCGCTTTGGCCGAGCTAGAAACAATGATCAGCCATGCCCAGGCCGCCGATCGGCTGGCTCCAGTCACCATCCTGGTCCCTACCCATGCCGCTGGCCTGGACGTGACCCGTTACCTGGGCAGGACCCTCAACGGGGGCGCTGGGAGTGTGGGGGTCAGGGCGTTCACACTCAAGGACCTCGCAATCGAACTCATCGCCGACGACGTCGCCGTGAACGGGCGGCGTCCCCTTCTCCCCATCCTCCGGCTTGGGGCCGTGAGCCGGGTCCTGCTGGAGGAACCAGGGCTTTTCAAGGATGTCGCCGACCAGCCCTCGACCGCCCGTGCGATAGCCAGGACAGCCGAGCTCCTCGACGCAGTTCCGGATCCTGCCGACCCCGAACTGCCAGAATTGATGCAGGAAGTGCTGCGGCTTCACAGCGCCTCAAAGGAGGCTCTGGGCCGGGAGTGGTACACGGACCACGAGGCTTTTACCCTTGCCAGCACGAAGCTCGCGACTGGAACCGTGACGCAGCGACTCGGCACCATCATCGGTTTCATGCTCGGTACAGAAAGCCGTCCCGCCGAGGCAATCTTCAGAGCAAGCCTCGAAGCGGCCGGAATGCAGCACCTCAGAGCGGCCGGCTCGGCGGAGAATGGCGCAAGACTTCTGACAGCGTCCGACGCCGACGATGAAGCCCGCGCGGTGGTGCGCCTTGTCGTCGAGCGGCTTGCGGCAGGCACACCGGGCCACCGCATCGGAATATTCCACTCGGCCTCCCAGCCCTACGCCGCGCTGCTCACCCAGCGCCTGAGCCAGGCGCGAGTTACTTTCGTCGGACCGTCAGCCCACCGGCTTATGGACGCGCCACTGGCCCGTGGTCTCCTTCAACTGCTGAAGCTGAACCCCCAGGATCTGGATGCCCGGGCAATCCTCAACATCCACGCGGAAGGCACCTTCTCCTGGCGTGAGAAGAAACTGCCCAGCAGTGCAGCATGTGAACGCCTCTACGCGAATCCACCGGCTGAAGAGGATGTTGCAGGAACAGACTCCCCCGGCCGCCAGAAGTACCTCGAAAAGTTCCAGATATTCACTTCTTTCAAAGAAGCACTCGCGACGAGACTAGGACAAGTTCAAAGTGCCGCAACGTGGAGTGACGCCTCCGCGTCACTGATCTCCCTTCTTGAGGATTTCATGGGTTCCAGGGACGCCGGGGAACGCCCGGAGAAAAGCGCCGCCCGAGACGCCCTGATCGAAATCGTCTCGAATCTCCGGAATCTGGACCTTGTTGGCCCTTTGCCCAGTCCGGCACTCCTACAAAGCGCCCTGGAAGATGGCATAGCTTCAAAAGGCCGCTGGACCGGTAAGAGCGGCACGGGTGTCGTCGTCGGCGGTTTCGCTGATGCGGTCGCCAGGGACCTTGATGTCGTCTTCCTCATGGGGGTTGCGGAAGGGCTTGCGCCAGCACGGACAAGGGAGAACCCACTGCTGCCGGACAGCGCCCGTGCCATGCTGGCCGTTGGCCTCCCCACGGTTGAAGAGCGCGCCGAGGCCAGCAAGGAGCAGTTCTTTGCCGCCCTCGCTACAGGATCCGAACGGTTCATCACCAGCCCCCGCGGGGACCTGCGCGGCTCCGGGAGTTACGAAGTGTCACGCTGGATCAGCCGCAAGCCTGAGCCCCAGGACCAGCTGCGGTCCTTCGCCCACGGCATAGAGAACGCCGCACCCGCCTCCGATGCATTACCCCCAACAGCTCAGGAATGGCGGCTCCGTCGTATCCTCACCGCTGAGGAGGGCGCCTCGGTATTGAAAGAGGACGAGGCGCTGCAGCAGGCGCTGGCCGCCACCCGGCACAGGCGGGATGGCATCTTCTCGAGGTTCAACGGCAACCTCGCTGCATATGCAAGGATCATTGTGGACCCCGAAAGGCCGCTGTCCCCCACCCGGCTTGAGGAGTGGGTCACCAGCCCGTTCAGCTACTTCATGAAACACGTCCTGAAAGTCAGCATTTTGGAGGACGTGGCACTCGAAGTGCAGATCTCGCCGCAGCAACGGGGCAACCTGGTTCACGGGGTGCTGGAAGACTATGTCCGCAGCATCACGAAAGACGGCCTTCCGCCGTCGTTGGACCGCCTCATGGAGCTGGCAGACTCCGCTTTTGAGGACGTCACAAATCCGGTATGGCTCAACCACGTGTGGGACCGCAATCAGGCCATGCTCCGCCAAGACTTGAAGCGGGTGCTGGCGGACGACCAGGAGGGGTTTGCCGATGGCTGGAAGTATCTCGCCGAAGAAGTGAGCTTTGGGCCCGAGGACACGGACAGCCATCCGCCTGTTGAACTGACTCTCGACGACGGCACTACGGTCCGCTTCCGGGGAAAGGTGGACCGGATTGACCAGCATTCCGATGGCACTGTCCGGGTGATCGACTACAAGACGGGTAAGTCGAAAGATTATGAACCCCTCGCTAAGCATCCGACTGCGGAGGGCACCCGCTACCAGCTTCCGGTCTATGGCCTGTTTGCCCGGACCCTCCGCGACAACGCGTCGGATGTCGCGGCAGAATACTGGTTCATCTCGAGAGCAGGCGGTTTCAAGAAAATCGGCTACACCGTGACAGACGAGGTCGTGGAGCAACTGCGCGCGGACGTGGGCCTGATCATTTCTGCCCTGCGGAACGGGATCTTCCCGCCCCGGCCCGAGTCCGACCGATACGTCAACTTCACCACCATGATGGGCGCCCAAGAGCTCGGCCAGCAGTGGCTGAAGCTTCAAAAGGCCCCCGAACTAGAGCCCTATGCCCAGCTCCTGAAGGCGGAGAAATGAACCCGGAACTCCTGGAACTCACAGACCAAACCGACCGAATGCTGATCGAGCAGGAGCTCGAAGCGAACATCTTCGTTGAAGCGGGTGCAGGAAGCGGCAAGACGCATGAGCTCGTCGAGCGCATCTGCGCGATGGTTGACGCCGGCGTCGAACTCACGTGCGTGGCAGCCATCACCTTCACCGAAAAGGCAGCAGGTGAGCTGCGGGAACGGGTACGTCGGCGGCTGGCGGAGGCCAGCCTCACAGACCTGCGCCGCCGGGCGCTCGACCAGCTGGACACGGCTCCCATCGGCACCATCCACTCCTTCGCGGCGCGCATCATCAGCGAACATCCGATCGAGGCTGGAGTCCCTCCCCTGATCACCGTGGTGGATGAATTGCGGTCCCAGATTGCGTTCACGCGGCGGTGGGAAGATGCCCGCCAGAAACTGTTCGCTGACGAGTCGTTGAACGACGCCCTTCGCATCCTGCTCGCCGTCGGCGTTTCGCTTGACCACCTGCAAAACGTTGCGGCAGACCTGGATGCCAACTGGGACCGGCTGGAAAGTCATCCTCCCCGCAGGCGGCATATCCCGGCCGTAGACCTTGGTCCGCTTCTCCGCCAGACTTCAGACGTCCTCGCACATACCGACCATTGCACTGACCCTGCGGACAAGCTGCTGACCGCCTTCGAACAGATTAAAAGCTGGCATGGCCGCCTCGCGGAGGCGGAGACGGGCGAGCTGGGACTTGTCCTGGAGCTGCTCCACGCCGTGCCGCAACCCGATCTTCGGGGCGGGCGGAAGGGCAGCTGGTCCGTTGACGTTGCCGAGGTGCGGACCTCCTGCAAAGACCTGGCCCAGCAGGCCATCGCCCTGCGCAACAGCTTTGTCCAACCCGCCGTCGAGAACGTAACCGCAGCCATGGCCGAGGTCCTTCTTCAAGCGGCTCGCGAACGCCAGCGGAGCGGCGAGCTTGAGTATCACGACCTTCTCGTTCACGCGCGGGACCTCCTCATCGGCAAGGACAAACAGGGCGTCCACGCTGCCCTGCATGATCGCTACCGCTGCATCATGCTGGACGAATTCCAGGACACGGACCCCATTCAGGCTGAACTGGCCACGCGGATAGCCGCCAGCCACGTCTGCGGACCCGACGGCTGGGAGCATCTCAGCGTACCTCCCGGCCGGCTGTTTACTGTCGGGGATCCGAAGCAGTCCATCTACCGCTTCCGCAGGGCCGACATCGCCACCTACCTCGCGGCACAGCAGCGCTTTTCAGACGACGCGGATTCCAAGACCGCTTCCCTGCAGACGAACTTCCGTTCCACAGGAAAGCTGCTTGAGTGGATCAACGGCACGTTCGGCGAGCTCATCACGGCCAACGGCACGGTTCAGCCGGAATACCATGCCCTGGTGCCTGATCCCCGGCGGCCCGAATGGAGCGACGACCATGGCCCAGCCGTCTCAATCATTGGTCGCGGCGGTGCGCAGCCCGCCGAAGCGGGAAAGGTCTCTGCCGATGCGCTGCGCCGGCAGGAAGCTGCGGACGTTGCTGCAGCCATCAGAATCGCAACGGGCACGGCAGGGCTACCGGCGTGGCAGAAGCAGATCAAACATGACGACGGATTCAGGTGCTCGCCGGTCGAGTTGAAGGACATTTGCATCCTGGTCCCTACGCGAACCGCCCTCGCCGCCCTCGAGGATGCGTTGGACGACGCCGGCATTGAGTACCGGGCCGAAGCTTCGTCTCTGGTTTACTCCACCCAAGAAGTGACCGACCTGCTGCTCGCGATGCGGGCCATGTCCAATACCGCGGATGAGGCTGCGCTAGTGCTGTCCCTGCGGTCGGCGATGTTCGGATGCGGCGACGATGAACTGTTCGAGTGGAAGCAGGGCGGCGGATATTGGAACCTCTTTTCAAAGGTGCCTGAAGCACTGCGAGACTCCTCAGTGGCCCACTCCCTCAATTACCTTGCCGCGTTGTGCCGGGAGATAGAGGTGCTGACGCCGGCCGAAATTATGGAACGGCTAGTTGCCGACCGCCGCATGCTGGAGGCGGCAGTTGATACGCCGCGTTACCGGGACGTCTGGCGACGCTTACGCTTTGTCATCGATCAAGCCCGAGCTTGGACGGAGGTCACGCATGGCGGGCTGCGGGACTACCTCGTCTGGGCGGCAGCGCAGCAGGAGGAAAACTCACGGGTCAAGGAAGCTGTGGTGCCGGAAACCGATCTCCAGGCAGTCCGGATCATGACCATCCATGCTTCGAAAGGGCTTGAGTTCCCGATGGTCATTCTGGCGGGAACGGGTTCCCGTCCCAAGATGGATTCGCCGGCCGCGCTCTGGGACCAAGGTTCTCAACTCCACGTGCGGTTCGTAGGCGAAATCCAGTCCGCTGGCTACAGCGACGCGAATGCAGTGGAAAAGGCGTTCGTTGATGCAGAACGTCGGCGCCTGCTATATGTTGCCTGCACACGAGCTGAAAGTCATTTAGTTGTGTCCCACTACGTTTCTGACGACAAAAGTTTGGGGGAAATCCTCAGGCGTGCAGTGGATGCAGCCCGGGCGCCAGACCTAATCATTTCTGAGGACATGCAGCCGCAGGCGAGGGCAGCCCACGAAGTCCAGCCAGTGAACGCCTTTGCAGAGTGGCAGCAACAACGGGACATCTGGCAGAAGAACTCGGCCGTCGTATCGTCCACCTCCGTCACGGCAATTGCCAAAGGAGCGGACGGCGTGGCCGCGTCTGAGATGGACGGGACCCCGCATTTTGTGAGCATCGATGAGGACGGCTCGCTCCCGACTCCGGCAGCGACAGGCGGGGAACACGGCAAGGAGTTCGGTACGGCCCTGCACCGGCTGCTTGAGCTGAGTGACCTAAGAGAAAATGAGAACCTCGACGTTCTCGCTGAAAGGATCGCCAGCACCGCCGGACTGACAGATCCCGCTGGTTTGGCTGAACGTGCCCGTTCTGCACTACGGAGCGCACCCGTACAGCGTGCGGCTGACCGGAAGCACTGGCTTGAGCTTCCCGTGGTCACTCCCAACAACGGAATGACTCTCGAGGGCATCATTGACCTGATGTACCGCGAGGACGACGGAAGCCTGGTCATCGCCGATTTCAAGACTGATGTCAATCTCACCCAAGACACCTTGGCCGCCTACTGGCGGCAGCTGTCAACCTATGCAGGAATGGTGGAGCGCATCACCGGTCAAAAAGTGAGCGAGCTGGTGTTGATTTTCTGTAGGGCTAGCGACGCCGAAATCCGCCGCCAGGCACGGCACACGAAAGCAGAGACCGAGTCGTAAAACCCGGGTGCCACTACCACCAACGGTGGCGGCACCCGGGGCTTTGACAGGCCCACTTCGGCACGCCCCACTCAACGTGGCCGGTCGTCGGGTAGAGACGCTGTTCCTCCATCATCACGCAACCAGCAAACTCCGCTTTCGGGTATCGCTCCATCACGTCGGGCATAACCATTCCGTAGATGATGCGCCATGATTCGCGCCCGCACACGGGGCATTTCCTTGTCGCAGCCCTCTTCGTCTTTCTCATCTCGGTCATGTGAGCAACATAACCCCAGAGCCAGACCTTCCTCGAATTACAAAAGTTCTTAGCCGCTAAGCATTTTTGTAAAAGCGTGAACTTCCGTCAGGAAATTAGTGCTGTAGGTGATATCCACCAGCCGAATGCTCGTCGTTCCGGCAACCTTCAGTTTCCACTGAGCAACGCAATGATTTCGTCATGGAGCCTATGGTCGGTGCGGTCGAGGCCGTCAAGAACATCCTGGATACTCACTGTCGACTGACGGATCTCCTTGAGGTCGGACCGCGTAAGGAACAGACGCGAGTAGTCCGCTTGGTTGGAATCAACCTTCCGGGCCCAGCTGGAATCCTGTTCGTTGGCGAACCAAGCAGACGGGCCGAACTTGAGTTGGAGCCGCGAGCCACTCAGGTCGATCGACTCTCCAGCCACCTCGATGTTGATAGTCCACTGGTATATCCCCGCGAATCTCGCGTCGACTCCGCGCACAAACCCCTCGCCCCGAGTTGCATCGAGTTGTCGTCTGAGCGGTCCCTCACTGTAGGCGCTGAGACGCCTCTTGGCCCGCTGAAGCAGGTCGCGGCCCTCGCCAAAGCGTTCCTTCGCCTGGATGGCAAGATCTTCAGCGAAGCGTTCAGCGGCTGCATCTTGAGGCTGCACTTGGTACCTGCGAACCTCTCCGGTGTTACACATGGCAACAACGAAGTTGAGCACTTCCTCATCCTCTACCGGCGCCCTCCCCCTAACGAACTTACGGTGCAACTGCTGGATGAACGCGTAGGCGTCTGGATTATTCCGCTGGTAAACCCTGTCGCCACCAACATGTTCCAGCAGTCGCTCAGCTAACTTGCCATACGTGAGGACTGCGGCGTCCTCCCATCCCAAGGTCTGCAAGGACACATCCTCATCGCGACACAAGAGAGCGACGACACCACGCTTGCCGTCGCGGACGCTGAACGCCAGATAACCGCTGTAACTATGACCGTGACCGTCAGAGGTGAAGTAGTTCTCGATGACGACGACCGCATCTTCGCTCTCAAGGACAAGGTCGGCGATGTCCGCGCCCGCCCCGCCCACCGCGGTATTCACCTCCTGACGCACCAAGTAGCTGCCATGCGGAAGAGGCTCGCTCCCCACCGAGACCCGGTTCAACTCGTCGATAAAAATTCGCGGAAAACGATCGCCCAGATTGTGCGTCTGCTCAGTGTCCAACAACCACTTGAATACATTCGAGATCTGCTTCTCGTGGAGTCCGTGATGCATGACGTCAAAGATGTTGAAACCCAGCTCGAGGGACCTGCCCAGCACTGGCAGGAGTCCAGTTACCAAATCATCTGACACGACATCATCCGCCTGGTATCGACGTTAGGGCCCATAGAAGACGCGGCCACTGGCTGAAGAATAGGACAACCTCGAACGCTAAACGGGAACTCCGCCGCGTTCCCGTGAGATTTACCTCTTCGGGGATTTATTCCTCGGTCACTTCCTCACTCCCGGTCTCCGCCCCGTCCGTCGCCTGCTCGCTGCGCTTCTTACGCTTGAACAAGCCTGCAACACTCCCTCCGACGCTGCCTGCCGTACCGGCAATGGTGCCGCCGATGCCCTTGACCGCGGTGAGGGCCTGAGGCTCGTCCGGTATTCCGTCCCCGTCGATGTCGACGCTCCGGAACGCCCGCGACACCGTGTCGGCCGCGGTTACCACCCCCGCACCGACTGCCGCAGCACCCGTTGCGACGCCGCCTCCAACCGTGCTGGCAGTGCCTGAAATCCAACTGCCCGTCAGCTTCGCGGCATCTTCAAGAGCTGCAAGAGCTCGGTTCTGCTCGGCGTCGCCTTCCTCTGACTCAGGTCCGGCAGGAATGGCGAGATGTTCGGGGAACGTTTCCGGGGCTTCAGCGAACGCGGCCCGGGCCGCGGTCACGACTTCCCGACCGAAGACGAAGCGTGTGACGCCTCCCGCTATGGCACCGACTCCATATTCAATCGTTGCTTGCTGCTTACCGCTCAAATTCTGACGCACGGTGTCCAGCTCACCGGTCTCGATGGTCCGAACCAAACTTTGCGCGGCGCCTCCAGGGAGGGTATCCGCGAGCGTGTTCGCCCAGTGCGACCAATCCGCGCGGCCAGCAGTGACGGTATTGTCGCCATCGGCTACGCCTTCAGCCGACGCGCTCGATAGGTCTGTCGCCATTGCCGCGATCTGCTTCTGGCTTACGCGTTCATTCGAAAGCCCGTAAACAAGGGCAAGGGCCTGGTCTTTGTCGAGATCCATCTCGTGAATATCGGCGATAGCGAGCGCAAAAACCGCTGTGATCTCGAACTGCAACTGCTCATCGCCCGCAGGAAGGAGCGCAGCAGCTCGCTGCGCACCGTTCCTCGCAGTTCCCATCGCCATGTTCCTTGCGGCCTGTTTCGCAGCGCTTTTAGCGGCCAACTTGACCGCTTCCTTACCGGTCTTCTTGGCGGCCTGTTGCCCCGCACTCTTCATGCCTGCTGCTGCTGCCCCTACTCCAGGAATCATCGCAATACCGATATCAGCCGCGATGGCGCCGGCGCTGATAAGGGCACCGGCAGTGGTGATCGAGGTTGCGTAGTGACGCTCCAACATCTGGATGACCTCAGCCGGCGTCGCCTCTGGATGCCGTCGACGGAGCCTCATGACGTACTTGCGAGCAATGGTGTGACGAGCGCTGACCGCTTTCGCAATGTCACGTGTGGCGTCCTCTCCGATCAACTCCGCCTCCAGCGTGATGTCTTGAATATCGGTCATCGCTTACTCCTCGAGATTGCCCCTCCTAGGAGGTGTGAACGCGGCGCATAGGCGGAAATCTCACACTGCCGCACTTGGATCTATGGCGATTGTATTCATCGATCTAGTCAAACCAGGTGGCGGCGCGTGCAAAGTCCTCAACAAAGTGACCTCGCCGGCGCAACTAATAAAGACTGCATCCTTCTGACGGGCCGACGAGCAGGCAGCCAACCGACGTCACCCCTCAACCGTCGGGTTTCACGCTCGCCGTGGTCTATTCAGCACAACAGGACGGAAGGGCGCGCCCGGTCAAGCCGAACGCGCCCTCTGCATGCACCGAACCCGAGGAGTGGGTCCTCAGCACCTCGTTCAGTCGATCAGCACCGACTCTTTGGCTCCTTCCGAAGACTCGCCAACCGGGGCAACATCCCGCTTCCGGCGGTTCATCCAGCACCCCACCGCAAGAACCGCCACGAGCCCGAACGTGCTCAGCAGCTGGGGACGGGAATCCTCGCCAATGAAACCGACCGTGAAGATCGACGCAAGGATCAGCAGACCAAGACCTGTCAGCCACGGGAACCCGGGCATCCGCAGGGGCAGCTCCGTCCCGTCGCGGTCAGCGCGGAGGCGCAGCGCGAGCTGAGCCAAAAGCGCGGACGTCCACACCAGCAGGCAGGTCGAGCCGACGATGTTCAGCAGGACCGGGAGCACCTTCTCCGGGAAGGCCAGCTCCAGAACCACAGTGACTACCCCGAAGGCAACGCTCGCCAGCACCGCAACCACCGGAACCCGGGCCTTCGACACCGAGGCCAGCCAACGCGGCGCCTCACCCCGTTCGGCCAGAGAGAACGCCATCCGCGAGGCGCCGTAGAGGTTGGCGTTCAAAGCAGACAATAGCGCAGCAACGGCTACCAGCGTGATTGCAGTCGCCGCACCGGGCATACCCGCTGCATCCAGCACCGCGGCGAACGGGCTCTTGAGCCCCGCCGAACCCACGGGAACCACCGCGGCGATCACGAAGATGGCGCCGATGTAGAACACCAGGATGCGCCACAGCACCGTCCGGACTGCCTTCTTCACGCTGCGGGCGGGCTCGGCCGTTTCGGCTGCGGCCACGGAGACGATCTCGGTGCCGCCGAACGCGAACGCCACCACGAACAGCGCCGTCGCAATTCCGCCGAACCCGCTGGGCGCGAACCCGGCACCGGTGAAGTTGGACAGGCCCGGCGACTGCACGCCCGGCAGCCAGCCGAACAGCAGCGCGAAGCCCACCAGCAGGAACCCGACGATCGCCGCCACCTTCAGCAGGGCGAACCAGAACTCGAACTCACCGAAGTTCTTCACGCTGGTCAGGTTCACGGCGGTGAGCACCACGATGAACACGAAGGCCATCAGCCACACCGGCAGCGCCGGGAAGATCGTGGCCAGCAGGCCTGCCGCACCCAGCGCCTCGGCGGCGATGACCACCACCAGCTGGATCCACCAGAGCCAGCCCACCGTGGCCCCGGCCACCGGCCCGTAGGCCTTGGCCGTGTAGACGGAGAAGGCGCCGCTGTCCGGGCTGGCGGCGGCCATCTCGCCGAGCGCCCACATCACCAGGATGATGAGGGTACCGGCCACGAGGTAGGAGAGCAGCACCGCCGGACCGGCGGCCTGGATGCCCGCGCCGGAGCCGATGAACAGGCCCGCACCGATGGCGCTGCCCAGGCCCATCATGGTCAGCTGCCGGGGTTTGAGGGCCGCGCCGAGGGCGCGGCCAGACGTCTTTGTCTGGGGTTCCATTAGGGATTCCTCTTACTTAGTAGGTGGAACGGAAGGAGAAAAGAATCAGGAAGTGGCAAGGGACGCGTGGGCTGCGAGGAGCCGCAGCACACGGTTGTTGGAAGCGGAGTCGGCCACGGTGATGCGTATGCCGTCGCCCTGGTACGCCCGGACCAGAATTGCCGCGGCATCGAACGCATCCACGAGCAAGGCCAGAAGCGGGGCGTCGGCGCGGATCCACAGAAAGTTCCCCTGGCTCGGCTGCAGCTTCCAGCCTTGCGCCTCCAGCTCAGCCGCCATCCGGGCGCGCTCCTGCTTCACCAGGGAAACCCGCGCTGCCATCTCCTCCCCCGCGTCCAGCGACGCGATGGCAGCCTTCTGCGCCAGCGCGCTCACGGCGAACGGCAGGGCGGTCCGGCGCAAACCTTCGGCGATTGCCGCCGTCGTAATCGCATACCCGACGCGCAGGCCGGCGAGCCCGTAGGCCTTGGAGAAGGTGCGCAGGATGCAGACGTTCGGGTACCGGCGGTAGAGCGCCAGGGAGTCGGGGCCGCTGCCGGCGTCGGCGTACTCCACGTAGGCCTCGTCGATCACCACCAGGATGTCGGAGCGGACAGACTGCAGGAAGGCCTCGAGGCGGCGGTGGCTGATGGGCACGCCGGTGGGGTTGTTGGGGGTGCAGAGCAGGATCACCCTGGTGCGTTCGGTGACGGCGGCGGCCATGGCGTCCAAGTCGTGGCCCTCGGCGCTGTTCAGCGGGACGCGGACCGGCCGGGCGCCGGCCAGCTCCACCAGGATGGGGTACGCCTCGAAGGAGCGCCACGCGAACACCACTTCATCCCCGGCGTCGCACAGTCCGGTGATGATCTGCTGCAGGACGCCCACGCTGCCGGGCCCCACCGCAACCTCCTCCGCGGTGACGCCCAGGTGCCGGGCGATCCGTTCGCGGAGGTCGACGGCGGCCATGTCCGGGTAGCGGTTCATCCGGCCGGCCGCTTCGGTAACGGCGGCGGTGGCGGCGGGCAGGGGCTCGTAGTGGCTTTCGTTGCTGGCGAGGGCGGCAGTGTCCGCGCCGAGGCTGCGCCTGCCGGGGACGTAGGCCGGGAGTCCGGTCACCGCGGCGCGCAGGGCGGGCAGCGCGGTGGCGGGTTCGGCCAGGAGTTGTTCAGGGGTCATGAGGACCGATCATGGAAGTGACCCGGACCACATTGCAAGATACGCTTTTGTGCTTGGGACTTCTGCTCAACTTCTAGTACCTCTGGTGAAAATATGACCATCACAACATCCCGGACCCTCGATTCGCTCGACGGCAGGATCATCCTTGCCCTGGACAAGGACCCCGAAGCGAGCGCCCTGGCTCTCTCCCGGACGCTCGGCGTCGCCCGCAACACCGTCCATGCACGGCTGGCGCGGCTGGAGCGCAGCGGCGCGCTCCGCTCCTTCAGCCGCAGGCTTGACCCGGCCGCGCTCGGCTACGAGCTGATGGCCTTCCTCTCCCTGTCGATCAGCCAGACCCGGACGGGCTCGGTGGAGGACGGGCTCGCCGCGATCCCGGAGGTCATCGAGGTGCACGCCACCACCGGCGACGCGGACCTCATGGCCAAAGTGGTGGCCCGCGGCACGGCCGACCTCTACCGCATCACCAATGAAATCTTGGAGATCGATGGGATCGAGCGGACCAGCACGGCCATCTCGATCCTGGAACTCATGCCGCCGCGATACGACGGCCTCATCAGCCGGCTGTCCGAGCAGGAGTCCCGCGTTTCGGACTAAGTATTGGTGATGGGCGCCACACGTGCGCATTTTGTCAGTCACTGCTTCTCCTGCTGCCAAAAGTCCCAGTGGAATTCCGGCCTCTTGCTGATCTGAGGCGCAGGTCACAGGATTCCTGCATGACTTCACTTACCGTCTCCGGCCGCGTGGCACAGGTTCTCAGCAGCTATGTCAGCGACGTCTTCGGCGTCATGGGCAACGGCAACGTCTACTTCCTCGACGCCGCGGAGCAGCAGGGCTTGCGCTTCACCCCTGTCCGGCACGAGGGCGCCGCCATCGCCGCGGCCGACGCGTACTACCGCACCTCGGGACTGCTCGCCGCAGGCACCACCACCTACGGCCCCGGCTACACCAACGCGCTCACCGCCCTGGCCGAGGCCGTCCAGGCGCAGATCCCGGTGGTGCTGGTCACCGGGGACGCGCCCACCAGCGGCGCCCGGCCCTGGGACGTGGACCAGGCCGCCATCGCCGCCGGCCTCGGCGCGGCCACCTTCACCGTCACCCGCGGCGCCGGAGGCGCCATCACCCGGCAGGCGGTGGAGTACGCACTCACCCGGCGCACCGCCGTCGTGCTTGCCATCCCGTACGACCTCGCCGCGCTTGAGGCTGCGGACGAGGACCTTCCGGAGCCAACGGCTTTGAAGGTGACGGACGACGGCGGTACGGACCTTGCGCGGGTAGCCCGCCTGCTCGCCGGTGCCAGGCGGCCACTGATCCTGGCCGGCCGGGGCGCACACCTCGCCGGCGCCGGCCCGGAACTCCGCGAACTCGCCGACCGGCTCGGCGCACTGACCGCCGGAACCGCCCTCGCGCTCAACCTCCTCAACGGCGAGGGGTACCTGGGCGTCGCCGGCGGTTTCGGCACCGACACCGCGGCCGGGCTCATGGGCGAGGCGGACGTGGTCCTGGTGGCCGGGGCGAGCCTGAGCCCGTTCACCATGCGGTTCGGGCACCTGCTGGGCACGGACGCCGCAGTCATCCAGATCGACACCGCGGTGGAGCCGACGAATCCGCGGGTGGACCTGTTTGTCCAGGTGGATGTGAAGGTTGCTGCTGGCCGGCTGCTTTCTTTGCTTGATGGTGAGGACGCTGCTGGCGCGTGGCGGGCGGAGGCTGTCCGGCGTCTTGCTGCGGGACCCGGGCATTCTGCTGGATCCGCTGAGTCGGTGGACGGCCGGCTGGACCCGCGCTCCCTCGCCACCGCGCTGGATGCCGTGCTGCCGGAGCGCCGTACCGTGGTCCAGGACGGCGGGCACTTCATCGGGTGGGCGCCCATGTACTGGAACATCCCGCGGCCGCAGGACCTGGTGATGGTGGGGACCGCGTTCCAGTCCATCGGGCTGGGGCTTGCGAGTGCCGTCGGGGCAGCCCGCGCGGTGGAGGACGGGCGTACCCTGGTGCTGGCCGCCGGCGACGGCGGTTTCCTGATGGGCCTGTCCGATCTCGAGTCGTTGATCGGCGCCGCCCGCAGCGCGATCGTGGTGATCTACAACGACGCCGCCTACGGTGCCGAAATCCACCAGTACGGCTCGCAGGGCCTGACGGAGAAGCCGATGCTGATCCCCGAGGTGGATTTCAGCGGCATAGCCCGGGCACTGGGTGCTGAGTCCGCCGTCATCCGGTCCCTGTCGGACCTGTCCGAACTGCAGGACTGGATCGACGCCGGGGCTCGTGGGACCTTCGTGGCGGACTGCCGTATCACGTCCTCTGTCCGGGCCCCGTGGATCACCGAGTGGATGAACGCCACGCGGGCGGCGAAGGCGGCGGTGGCGGGGTAGCAATGCGGGCACCCCTGCCGGGACGACAAAAGTCAGGACTGCTTGGCTCAGGAACCCAGACGGATCAAGCGGCGCTCTTCTCCCGCGCGAGCCCAAGGCTCAGGAGGATTACGACCGGCGTAGCCAGAAGAACCGCGAAGAAGAGCACAGCCCCGCCGAGAAACGGGACCGCCAGAAGGGCCGTCAGCAGGGCGAATCCGGCGAAGCTTAGGGAGGTGACCGGGGCACCGCGATTGCGACTGCGCTGACTCGCTAACAGCACAATTCCGGTAGTAATGTTCCCCAGTGCAGCCACCAACAAGAGGAAGCCAGCGATCACGTTGTGGGTGAATCCCGCCAAGGCCGCGAAAAGCATGAGGGCACCGAGCACGATGCCGACAATGCCGGCTGCAACCCGTAAGCCCGACGATTTGGGTTCTGGCGCCGGCGGGTACCACTGCCGCGCATGCTGCAGGGGCGCTTGGCCGTACTGAGGATGCTGATATTGGGATTGCTGGCCGTTGGCGACGGGGGGAGGCACGTCGTAGGGCTGCGGCGTTCCGTAGGCCGCCTCATTGCCCCTGATGGAGCCAGAAGGCGGGCGCGAAGGGTAGTGCGGCCCAGACCTCGGCGCCGGCGGTATAGACGGGATGTTCTCAGTCATTGGTCCCCCATCATTGTGCTATCTCAGTCCCCAATAAATTCTGGACTTGCTATTCGTGGAAAAGCTTTTCTGGACGAAGATCTTGCCACCTTCAATCGCACCGGTGGGCACGTCCATGCAAACCTGATAGTTTGCCTGGCCGCCCTTTTCGAGGGTCGGTACATTCATTGCACCATTGTCGAGAGAGGCTCCGCACGCGCTGGCGTCGTATTGCCTCGCATCTGTGCCTACAAACGTCGGCGACAAGTCAATCCAGGGATTCCCCTCTTTAGCCCCTGCATAGGTCACCGCAAGATCGACGAGGACATACGTCCCCTTGGGAGGCTTGTTAAACATGTTGTTGGCGACTACCTCGTCAGTCGCGTTGAGCTTAACGCTAAGAACTTGAACTTGATATTCGTTTCCCACGATGGCCGCCGTGCCAAGGGAATGAGGCTTTTCAGCCGACCCCTCCACCGCCACAACTGGTTCGGGGCTGGTAGTTCCCGACGGTGTTGAATTAGCCGGCTGCGTAGCCGACTGCGTGGCAGCTGATGCAGCGCTTGCGCCGTGTCGTTCGTTCGAAGCTGAAGAGTAAGCCATCTGAAATGTAATAACGCCGATTAGCGAGACGCCTCCGATAGCGAGGGCGGCTACAGTCATGCCCTGGAGCGGGAATCCAGTACGTCGCGTGGTAACCAAGTCAACGATGGCCATAACCACTGCACTAAGTCCCAGGAGGAATCCCAGGATGTTGAGGATCGGGATCCAACACAAGACGATTGCCACAGCCGCCAGCACGAATGCTGTGGTTGTAAGCTCCTTACCCCGCGGCTCCGGAGGAAAAGCCGTCTCAGGAACTTCAATCCAGAATTCATGTCCCGGGGGAGCAGGTCCCCACACAGGATCCGGGTGCCAGCCCTCGTGTGGCTGCCAGCCAACGGGCGGTGAAGGCCAGTTGGCTGGCGAGTTATAGACTTTCAAATCTCCCCCTGGAAAAACAATGGAATGAACTCCATCCCGCTCGGGGAGCATACCCCGTTGGCCTCTTCGTCATGGAAGCTTTGGCACAGTTTTCCCCCAGGATTGAATCAATTCGGCTGTTCAGGGCTCCATTATCAAATGGCCACCCGACACAATTCAGCAAGTTCGCAAAAATGCATGTCATTGTCTTCAAAAGTACATACACTGAGATCGCCGTTGATTGGGGAAACGAGCTATCTTGTCACTCCGCCTGAATTGGTTGACAGCGGCATTATCTAGACCGCATCACACAAAGGACAGTCATGAGTGAACCCTACTCCCCTCCCCTCGCCCAAGGTTCTTCCGCGCAGGCCATTAACCAACCAATGAAGGGTAACGGGTTTGGGACCACGGCCCTGGTCCTCGGCATTGTCGCCGTCGTCTTCGCAATCATTCCTATTCTGGGAACTGTTGCATTCATTCTCGGCCCGCTGGCCATAATCTTCGGCGGCATTGGCCTGACCCGGAAACTCACTAAGAAGGGTACTTCTATCACCGGCCTTATCTTGGGCGCGGTCGCCATCATCGTTGCCATCATTGTCACGTCGCTGGTCGCTGCAGCCGCAAACGGGGTCAACGATGCGCTGAACAAAGAACACAAGATCGAGTATGTCGTGACCACCACGGGCCCTGCGAAGGTCACCTACTGGAACGGGGATGGCTCCTCGAACGAGGACATTGCCGGCAACTGGAAGAAAGACCTGACCGCGAAGGGGATCAGCTTCAGCACGCTCAGCGTCACGGGCGACTTCAGCGCTGCTACTTCTGTTACCTGCGAAGTCCTGGTTGACGGTGCGAGCGTCTCCAAGAACAGCGGCTCTGGCACGGGCGCGATGGCTTCCTGCTCCGGAAATTCCAGCGCCAAGTAGCATAGCGAATTTATAAAAAGAACGTCGGGGTAGGAAACGACCCCGACGTTCTTTTGCGTGGTTTATCGACTTACCCCTAGGGTTCGCTCGAGATCCCGGCGACATGTCCTCGCTGCGGCTAAAGACTCCTTCGGAACTCCATTCCTAATCCTCCCACCACAGACCGCTCAGCCTCTCACGCCCGCTGACTCAGACCGCTGGCCGTGAGCACCCGCAACAACTGCACTAAGCACAGCTGATCTGAGCAGAGCGACCTCAAGGCTTCCTTGGATTCCTCAACCTCGGCTCAAAACGTCAAAGGTTTCGCCAAGAATTGCGCTTTGCGCCCGCGGCCTCGCCCACAATATTTTCAGCAGCCAATGCGAAGACTCCTGTTGGCGAATAAAAACGCAATCTAGGGCCACTGCCTCGGCGGAGGCCTTCTTTGGGGGAACCATGAGCAATGAATACCTACTCGCCGACGGCTCGCCACGCTATGGGCACCGCACGGCCCCAGCGGGCGCAGTACAGCCGACGACAACCATTGCTGCTCCGGCCGAGGTGGCAGAGGAGGCTGCGAAACTTAGCCTGGACGTGATGGCAGCTGCCATCGACCGCCGGCTGAGGAGTGCCTGGGCCGATGAACCAGACCCGGCTGTGGAAGCACTTCGTCGCGACAACCCCGAAGAACTGGCTGCCGCCCGCGCCCTCGTCCGGCTTCACCTCGGCTCCCAGCGGCATTGGCGTATAAAAGCCCAGGCTGTCCGGGATAAGCAGCTGGCCGGTACTTGGTCGCGGCGCAGGGCGGCCGGCCGCAGCCGGGAAGTCCTGGCACTGCGGTTGGGGCTGATGGCCGCGTTGATCGCTCCTCCTGCATACATCGTGGCAACCAGCGCGGACGACATCCTGAGGCTCCTGCTTGCCGGCATCGCCTGCTTTGCCTTCGCCGTTGTCGCCGGACACTTCCTGACATGCCGGGCCCGTGTGCCGGTCATGCCAACCATCCGGGGCCCGTGGCTCGCTGAGCTACGGGAGGACGTGGTCAACGCAACCTTCGTGGCCATTCTCGAAAACAAGGGCACGCCGCCGGATTCCGGCACTGCAGCGGCTGCCCGCCGCGGCTGGGAAAGCATCCAAGCTGCTTCAAGGGTCATCGACTCGCTGAACTCCTGACGCCCGCCAACCGGAATATCAGCCTTCGAGAACAGCCTTCAGCCGGGCCAACTGCGCCACTTCCGCGTCCATGGTGCGCTGGACCATTGGACCCATGATTTTCATGAGTCCCTTGGGCTGCAGGTCGAGGGTAAACCTCACCCTGGTGCCTTCCGGTAACTGGCCGAAGTGGTATTCCCCGCTGGGCCGGGCAGGGCCGGCCACCACCTGGAAGGCGAGGAGCCGGCCGGGTTCGGCGGTAGTGATCTCGTAGTCGCCGTCGATGGCGCGGCCACCCGGGCCCGAGAGTGTCTGCCGGTAAACGGAGCCCACGGCACCGGCAGCGCCGCTCTTCAGCGAGATGGACTGCACTCCGGCGCGCCACTTCCGGTTGTTCAACCCGTCGGCCAGGAAGGCGTACACATCCTCCGGCGAACGGCTGATGGTGATCTCATTCTCGGCGTGAGCCACGGCTGCCCCTTTGGACGGTCCGGCGATGCGCGGGTGCAGTTGCCGGATGGTGTCATCACTGTACGTCGCGCCCGGGCCCACCGCACCAGGCCGGCCAGCAACGTTGGAAACAGGAGGCGCAAAGCCAGCCAGCCGTCGTCGTAATTCCCCGGCGACGCCCACCCACCGCGCAAAACCATAGCCAAATGGGGCACTTGCCCCATGCCCCCGACGCGGGCCGCTCCTAGTCTCAAGGCATGGAGAAAAGGAGGCGGCCATGAACACCTACCAGCCGCAGTCATCAGCCCAGTCCACACCCACCCTCGAGGAACTCCCGGACGACCCCGCCGAGCATTTCGCCGGCTCGGCCGTCTTCGGGCAGCCCTTCACCAGCGGCCACTACCTGGCCTTCCGGGACTTCCCGGTGAGCTCCGTGGGCCCCGGCTACCGCTCCGTCTGGCACCGCGCGCCCGGCGGCGAGTGGACCCTCTACGCCAACGTGGCGCCCCAGTTCAGCTGCGCCCGTTACTTCGGACTGGCCTTCCACCGCGTGGTGGAAGCCGACGTCGACATCCAGTGGAGCGGCCCGTCCAGCGCCGTGATCACGGTCCCGGGCGTCCTCGACTGGGACCTTCAGCTGGACACCTCCCCCGCCACCACCCTGCTGACCGCCATGGCCATGCGGATGCCGGAAAGCCTGTGGCGCAGCGAGCCCGTGCTCCGCGCCATGGGGGCATTCGCCGGGCCGCTGCTGAACGCCGGCAGGATGAAGGTCTCCGGTGTGGTGCCCAACGGCCAGACGTTCCAGGCCCAGCCCCGGCAGTTGTGGCTGGTCACGGATTCACGGGCGACCATCCTGGGTGAGGACGCGGGACAGCCCGGGCCGCTGGAGGTGCAGGACCACCTGGCGGACTTCTGGCTTCCGCAGCGTGGACTGTTCGGAGCCCGGGTGGGCGTACGCTTCCCGTCCACCGCCAAACCCAACAGGCCGGAATCCGCCGGCGTCCGCGCAGGGAAGAAGCAGGCCGCATAACGGCAGAGCATCCCTACTGCCGCGGTGGTGGCGTCCCTAGAATGGCAGGTGTGAAGCAGTCACCGGCTGGACCCCGCCGCAGTGAAGTCCTGGCCGCGCTGTCACTCGCCATTGACCTGGGCCTCGGGCAACCGATGGAGCATATGCTGCGGTCCTGCCTGCTGGCGCTGCGGATCGCCGGGGCAGCGGGAGTCGACGCCGCGGGCCAGGGCAGGCTCTACTACGCCAACCAGGTGGCGTGGATCGGCTGCCACGCGGATTCGTTCGAACTGGCGGCGCTGTTCACGGACGACATCGCGTTCCGCGCCGATTACTACAACCGCGACCAGCATGGACTGCCCATGTACGCCGGCATGTTCAGCCATGCCGGCGCGGGCCTGCCGCCGCTCGCCCGCCTTGCCTACTGGACGCGTTTCGCGGCGACGGGCAGCGCCGCGGTGCGGAACATGATTGCCTCGCACTGCATCTCCGCCGGGGTGCTGGCCAGCAATGTAGGGCTCGACGGCGGCGTGGCAGGACTGCTGGCCCACACCTTTGAGCGCTGGGACGGCAAGGGGCTGCCGGAGGGCGTTGCGGGGCCGGACATCCCGCTGGAAATGCGCATCATGCACCTTGCCGATACGGCGGAGGTGTTCCTGCGTCAGGAGGGCGTGGCCGGTGCGGTGGCGATGGTTCGGGCCCGCCGCGGCACACAGTTCGATCCGGCCCTGGCCGGGCTGTTCATCGACCAGGCCGCGGCGCTCACCGAAGGACTCCTCGAGATCGACTGCTGGCAGGCGGCCCTGGACCTGGCTCCCACTGACGCTCCCCTGTCCGGCCCCCAGCTGGACGCGGTACTCCAGGCAGTCGGTGACTTCGCAGACCTCAAGTCTCCTTACACCGCCGGGCATTCGCGCGCCGTGGCTGCCCTCGCGGCCGCCGCGGGCGAGGAGTACGGGCTGCCGGCCGACGACGTCACTGAGCTCCGACGCTCAGGATGGGTTCACGACCTGGGCCGCCTGGGAGTATCCAACCAGGTGTGGGACAAGAAGGAGCCCCTCTCCCGGGCGGAGCTGGAACGGATCCAGATGCACCCCTACCTGGGGGAACGGATCCTGAGCCGGGTGCCGGGGCTGAAGGGCGAGGCGGCCCTGACGGGTTTGCACCATGAGCGGGTGGACGGGTCCGGCTACCCGCGCGGGATCGGCGGACCGGAGTTGGGGATCAAGCAGCGGATCCTGGCCGCTGCAGACTCCTACCATTCCTCCCTGGAGCCCCGTCCGCACCGGGCCGCGCTCGCCCCGCCCGATGCAGCTGGCAGGCTGCGGCGGGAGGCTTCAGTCGGCCGGATCGGCCGCGAGGCTGCGGACGCCGTGCTCACGGCAGCCGGCCAGCAGCCCCATCACCGGCCTGCCGCTCCGGCCGGGCTCACGCCCAGGGAAGCGGAAATCCTCGGCATGCTCTGCCGCGGAATGACTCCGGCCCAGATCGCCGCCACCCTGTTCCTCTCCCGCAAGACAGTCCGCAACCACGTGGAACACATCTACACCAAGATCGGTGCAACCAACCGGGTGGGTGCCACGCTGTTCGCGGTAAGGAATGGCCTTATCGAGCAGTGAACCTTCCGCTGCTCCGGCGACTGTGGCACCCGCACGGCTTCCGCCGTCGTACTCGTTGAAAAGGCGCCCCGACCCGGCGCAGTGGTTTATCGGTCCCGTCTGGACATAAAATAATCTGTGGGTAGATAATCTACGCACAGATTATTTCATTAGGAGGCTTACCGTGTGGGAATACGAGAACAGCATCGAGACGGCAGCAACACCGGAGGCAATCTGGCGGCTCTGGTCGGACGTGGAGAACTGGGGCAGCTGGAACAAGGAGATCGAGAAGATCGAGATCAACGGCCCATT